>ENA-ORTU01000099-ORTU01000099.1-human-gut-metagenome-genome-assembly--contig:-NODE-99-length-116803-cov-17.502861_pt1 | contig 116803 bp, 122 predicted proteins | sample MGYA00241910_ERZ509184 | MGnify/ENA primary metagenome ERZ509184 (study PRJEB26280, sample SAMEA2338847) | human gut metagenome | biome: human gut; feature: human-associated habitat; material... | reverse complement strand
TCATTGGGACATTTTTGCAAGTTAACACTTAAGACATTATCACAAATTAATCATAATTGTTATTCTTTTCTATTTCTTTTTCTTGCAAAGTTCATTTATTTATGATACACTTATTTTGTTGTTGTTTATGGCCTGTTGGTGAAGTGGCTTAACACACTGCCCTCTCAAGGCAGCATTCACGGATTCGAATTCCGTACAGGCTACCAGTTTAGTAAATATGCAGTCTTTGTTTGACTGTTTTTTTATTTATAAGTAAGAATGATAATAATAGGAAATTCTAGTGTCATAGAGAACGGTTCGAAAATAAATCTAAAGCGAACTAAAAGATTAAAAAGACATATAAACCAATATCTGTAAAAGATATGAAAATGATTAAAATTATGCTAGTGGTTGCTGAAATGTCAATGAACGAGGAGTAGAATTGCTTAGATTGAGAAGTCGTAAATGTGTAGGCGAATAACTATAAAGAATTAGGTGCACTTAACTTTTTTTATGCTATAATTCATTTAGGTGATGTTTGATGCATTATTTACGAATTTCTGATTGCAAGAGTGCAGCGCGAATTCAAGTTTTTTTGCTTTTAATTTTATTTGCCATTTTATGTTTTATTTGGTTTATTTATGGCTTTGATGATGAATTCTTTAATATTGTACTAGGTCTTTTTTTATTTTTTTTAGCTTTTTTGATAGTTATAGTGACAAAACGTTATGTATCTATTAGAAAAATAAATCAGTTTATTTTACAAGGCAGTGTTAGTGATGATGGCAATTGTGTTGTTTATTGGGGAGAAAGGAATTATTTAGTTACTAATAATTATATTTTTCTTTGTTTGTTTTCTCGGGTTTTAGTAATTTCGTTTTCAAACATTAGAAAAATTGAAGTGAACTTGAAAATATCTATGCTAGACTTATTTTTTACATCGAAGTGTTATTTTTTAATTACTACTAATGATAATGAGGTATATACGTTAAAAATTTCTAATAAGCATTATTATTTGGAAAAATGTATAGAGAAAATTATTTCTGTTATTAAAGCTAGTAATCCTAACGTTGACATTCAAGCATAATCTTGACAAGCATTTTATTTCATATTATATTTACTATAGCTAGAATAGAAGGTGTATTGAATGATTCAAATCTATAAACATAATTTAGATGATTCTAATATTCATATGTGTAAAGAAATTGAAAAGGATAGTTGGATTAGATTGATTCATCCTACGGATGAAGAGATTGAGGATGTGGCTAAGAGTGTAGGTATTCCTAAAACTATTATTTCTCAAGTATTGGTTGAAAAAGAGCTTCCTCGGATTAAACAGGTAGATGGTGCGACTTTAGTTGTCATGGATGTTCCTTATATGAAAGATAAGAGTATTAAGAATAAATATATTACTTGTCCTTTAGGGATTATTATTTGTGATAATTTTCACGTAGTTACAGTGTCTTTACAAAAACATGCCTTTATGGATGATTTTGCTAATGGTGTTGTTGACACTTTCTTTACTTATAAAAAGAGTAGATTTTTAATACAGATATTTTTGAAGTCTTCTGAGGTGTATTTATCTACTTTAAGTTTAATGGATGAAGATATACAAAAAATGGAAAAAAATACTTACTATTCTACTAATAATCGTGTTTTGATAAACTTTTTGAATATGCAGAAGACTTTGGTGTATTTTCTTACTTCTTTACAGGCTAACGGACACGTTTTAGAACGATTACAAAGTGAAGAATTGTCGACTATGTATGAAGAGGATAAAGTGTTGTTAAGTGATGCGGTGATAGAGAATAAGCAGTGTAATGAGACATCTATTGTTTATCGTGATATTTTAGACTCTACTATGGATACTTACGGTTCTATTATTTCTAATAATTTAAATGTTATTATGAAGTTTTTGGCTGGTATTACGATTGTATTTTCAGTTCCTACAATGATATCTTCATTTTTGGGAATGAATGTGCCTTTAGGTATTATTGGAGGAAGTGATTTTTCTTTTTTGGTTGTTTGTATAATTTCGTTTTTGGTTTCTTTTTTAATTGCATGTTGGTTAAAGAAAAGAAATATGCTATAATGGACTAGACTATATTTTATTTTTGGAGGATTTATGGAAGAATTTGTTATCTCGATTATGAATCAGTATGGATATTTTGGTATTTTCTTTTTAATTTTTATAGAAAATATTTTTCCACCTATTCCATCTGAAGTAGTGCTTTTATTCGGGGGGTTTATGACTACGTATTCTAAACTTGGAGTTCCACTTATGATTTTATTTTCTACTTTAGGATCTGTTGTTGGGGCGATTGTTTTATATTATGTTGGTAAAATTCTAAATAAGGAAAGACTTAAGAAAATTGTTTCTGGTAAGATTGGAAAGATTTTGAGATTGAAAGCTAGTGATATTGAAAAAGCTGATCATTGGTTTGATACGAAAGGAAATAAAACAGTATTTTTTTGTAGGTTTATTCCAGTTGTTAGAAGTTTAATTTCTATTCCAGCAGGAATGAGTGAAATGGCAATGCCAAAATTTTTATTGTATACTACGATTGGTTCTGCTATTTGGAATACGGTTCTATTAGTTATTGGTAACCGGGTAGGAAAGAATTGGAAAGATATACTGGGAGTTATGGATCAGTATTCACATATAGTTTTGATTTTATTGATTATATTATTTGTTGCGTTTTTGGTGTATTTCTTTTATTTTCGCAGCAGGAAGAAAAAAGCTAAATAATCAAAGTTAAATATTTAAGTAAGTATAGTTTGCTTAAATATTTTTTTGTTTGGAATAATGTTTTAGTTTCTTTATTATAATTTATGAGGATGGTGAATTTATGAAGAATATGAAGATTTTAAATTTGGACCTTTCTAGTCCAACTAACTTTATTTCTATTAAGAAGATAAAAAGAAGGCCAGATGATAAAATTTCTTTAATCTCATCTTGGATTAGGGAAGAGCAAGATTCATTTGATATTCTTCTGCTGCAAGGGAAAGAAGTTAAAAAAATAGCTAATAGGATTGCTTTTGATTGTGAATATAGTAATTATTCTGCTTTTTTTGCAGAAAAGGCTAATACTGGTATTTTAATTGATAAAACATTTTCTGTTGTAGGGTACTCAAATTTTTCTAATGTAGGAAATTTGGTAGTTGTTTCTACAGATGACAATCAATATTTGAACTTTTTATCTGTTTATTTAACAAATACTAGTAGTTTAAAAAGTTTTTTTGAATATTACGATCATTTGATTTTCAGTGTTAAGACAGGAAAGACTTCTATGATAGTTGGAGGTGTGTTTCCTTCTATTTCTTCTATTAGAAAATTAACTGGTAGCGATTATCATCTTATTGATTCTTGTTTTGTTATTGATCAATCCTCTAGTTCTGTTCGGGATGATACAGAGAGAATTTTAACTTCTCCTGATATTATTACTTCTGATACTTATCGTGGCCTGGGCATGGTTTTAGAGAAGGTGCTTATGCGAAGTCCTATTGCTACTAAAATTAGTCGTTGATTACTTATTTTATTATTGACAAATGACAACTTGTCATCTATAATGGTTAATTGTATGACACCTTGTCATACAATGTTATGTTAGAGGTGATAAATATGCCTAGCCAGACTTTTTTTAATTTAGATTATAGTAAACAAAAAAAGCTATTGGATGCTGCAAAACAAGAGTTTTGTAAGGTACCGTATACAGAAGTTTCTATTAATAAAATTATTCAAACTGCTGAAATTTCTAGGGGGAGTTTTTATACTTATTTTGTTGATAAGAATGATTTGTTTGCTTATATTTTAGAATTAAATAAAAAAGTATTAAGTAAGATGACTAGGGAGGTTATTGTTTCTTGCCACGGAGATATGAGAGAGTCTTTTTTGCAATTGTTTGATCTTTTTATTAAAAAAATTGAAGAATATCAATTGGCTCGTTTTTTAAAAAATATCTTTTTATATTTTTCTATTTATAAAGAAAAGTTTGAAAGACCAGGTCATGATTTATTTTTGTATGTAAAAGATGTGATAGCTCTAGAAAACCTAAAGTCAGGGGATTTAGAGTTTGTTTTCCATTTATTTATGCATAATTTATTATTTGGTATTACAGAAGCAGTAAAGTCTACGAATATTTCTTTTGTTAGGGAGCAATATAGGGGTAAAGTTGATATATTATGTTATGGAATTTATAAGGAGGAAAAATAATGTTAAAAGTTTTTAAGTATTTGAAAAGTTCTATTTTTTCTGTTTTAGCAGTTATTTTATTACTTTTTGTACAAGCATATTTAGATTTAACATTACCAGATTATACGTCTAAGATAGTTAATGTTGGGGTACAACAAGGTGGTATTGAAAATGCTGCTATTTCAGAAGTTGGTGAAGATACTCTTAATACTTTAGTATTACTTATGGATAAGAGTGATGCTAACTATATTATGAATCATTATGAAAAAACAGATACTTATAAAGGTGAAGATATTTATGAGTTAAAAGAGGATAGTAATGTAGATAAAATTAGTTCTACTATGGCAAAGCCAATGATGATTTTATCTTATGCTTCTCAAGAAGATAACTCTAGCTCTGATAGTGACACAGTATCTTTTGATTTACCTGAAGGCGTTAGTCTTTCTCAGGCTCTTAGTATGATGGGGGATGCTGAACGTGAAAAGATGTTACAACAGATTGATAAAAAAATCAAAGATATTCCAGATACTATTGTTGATCAGGCTGCAGTTAGTTATGTAAAAGCGGAGTATCAGAGAATTGGTGTTGATACAGATCATATTCAAACCATGTATATCTTAAAAGTTGGTCTTATTATGTTAGGTATTGCTTTTGCGGCAATGGCTGTAGGTATCTTGATTGTATTTATTGGTTCACGTATGGCAGCAAGACTTGCTAGAACACTTCGCCATAAAGTGTTTACAAAAGTTGTTGGTTTTTCTAAAAATGAGATTAAAACTTATGGACAATCATCATTAATTACTAGAACAACAAATGATGTACAACAAGTTCAAATGGTTGTTGTGTTCTTACTTCGTGTTGTATTCTATGCTCCAATTATTGGTATTGGTGGCGTTATCAAAGCAATGAATACCAATGCTGATATGACTTATATTATTGGTGTTGCCGTTGTTGCAATTTTAGGTGTTGTTATTACATTATTTGCTATTGCTATGCCTAAATTTAACCTGGTACAAAAGTTGATTGATAAATTAAATCTTGTTACCCGTGAAATTTTATCTGGTCTTCCAGTTATTCGTGCATTCTCTAATGAGCATCACGAAGAGGAAAGATTTGAAGAAGCTAATAAACGACTTACTAAAGTAAATTTATTTATTAACCGTGCAATGAGTTTTATGATGCCTGTTATGATGTTAGTTATGAATTTTGTATGCTTGGTTATTGTATATCAAGGTGCTAAAGGAGTAGATACGGGAGCAATGCAAGTAGGAGATATCATGGCCTATATTCAATATACAATGCAAATTATTATGGCATTTTTAATGATTTCTATGATGTCTATTATGTTGCCACGTGCCAATGTATCTGCAAAACGTATTATGGAAATTATAGAAACGAAGGATACTATTTATAATAGCAAACATTTAGTGGAGTTTAAGCCTGATGCTAGAGGAAAAGTTGAATTTAAAAATGTAAGTTTCCGTTACCCAGATGCTGACTATGATGTCATTACTGATATTGATTTAGTTGCAAATCCTGGCGAGACGACTGCATTTATTGGTTCTACTGGTAGTGGTAAGTCTACTTTGATTAATTTAATACCAAGATTTTATGATGTTACTGATGGTGAACTTTTAGTAGATGGTGTTAATATTAAAGATGTGGATATCCATGAACTTCGTAAGAAAATTGGGTTTGTTCCTCAAAAAGGAGTATTATTTACTGGTACGATTAAAGACAATATTAAATATGGTAATGAAAATATAAGCGACGAAGATGTAAATAAAGCATTAGATGTTGCACAGGCTACTGAGTTTGTTTCTAAACTTAAAGGTGGCGTAGATTATGATATTAGTCAAGGTGGTACCAATGTTTCTGGAGGACAAAAGCAACGTTTATCTATTGCTAGAGCAATTGCAAAAAATCCAGATATCTATGTTTTTGATGATAGTTTTTCTGCACTTGACTTTAAGACGGATGCGAAATTGCGTGGAGAACTTGCTAAAATTACAAAAGATAAAACAGTTTTAATTGTTGCTCAACGTATTTCCACAATTATGAATGCGGATAAGATTGTTGTCTTAGATGAAGGGCGTGTCGTTGGTATTGGTACTCATAAAGAATTAATGAAAAATTGTAATGTGTATAAAGAAATTGCTTTATCACAGTTAAGTAAGGAGGAGTTAGAGAATGCCTAGAGTTGGTCATGGTGGTCCAGGAGGACAAGGTGCACCTGAGAAAGCAAAGAACTTTGGAAAAACATTAAGAAAACTTCTATCTTATTTAAAAGATTATAAACTTGCGATGTTTTTCGTTGTTGTGTTTGCTATTGGTTCTACTGTCCTTACTATTGTTGGACCGAAAATATTAGGAAATATTACTACGGAAATATTTAATGGATTAATGAGAAAGATTTCTAATACTGGTGGAATTGATTTTGGTCTTATTAATCATACGGTTATTATTTTAATTGGTTTATATATTATTAGCGCACTATTTTCTGGTATTCAAGGAGTTATTATGTCAGGGGTATCGAATGATATTTCTTATCGTCTTCGTAATTCTTTGAGTAAAAAAATAAATAAACTTCCTATGAAATATTTTGATACTAAGACTCATGGTGAAGTATTATCTATTGTTACTAATGATATTGATACTTTATCTCAAGCATTAAATCAATCTATTACTACGATTATTACTAGTATTGCAACTATTATTGGAATCTTTATTATGATGATATCTATTAATATTCCAATGACGATTGCGGCTGTATTAATTATTCCTGTTTGTATGTTTGTTTTAAGAATTGTTGTTAAACGAAGCCAAAAGTATTTTGCGATGCAACAAGATTATTTAGGACATATTAATGGTCATGTTGAAGAAATTTATGGTGGTCATGATATTGTTAAAGCTTTTAACGGAGAAGACAAAGCTATCAAGAAGTTTGATGAAATTAATAAAACATTATATCGTAGTGCTTGGAAGAGTCAATTCTTATCTACTACAATGCATCCTATTATGCAATTTATCGGTAACTTAGGATATGTTGTTATTTCTATATTAGGTGGATATATGGTCATTAGAGACCGCATTGAAGTGGGTGATATTTTATCATTTACGCAATATGTACGTAATTTTACACAACAGATTAATCAATTATCTCAAGTTATGAATACTGTTCAGTCTGCAGTTGCTGCCAGTGAAAGAGTATTTGATTTCTTGGAGTTAAAAGAAGAAGTACAAACAATTGAACATCCTCTATCTACTGAAGGATTACGTGGTAATATCGAGTTTGATCATGTATCTTTTGGGTATAACAAAAATAAAATTATTATTCATGATTTTTGTGCGAAGGTTAAAGATGGGCAAAAGATTGCGATTGTTGGTCCTACCGGTGCAGGTAAAACTACGATTGTAAAACTACTTATGCGTTTTTACGATTTAAATAGTGGTCGCATTTTAATTGATGGTAAAGATATGACAGAGTTTAATCGTAGTGAGATTCGCCGTATGTTTGGTATGGTATTACAAGATACGTGGTTATTTAATGGTACTATTAAAGACAACATTAAATATGGTAAGTTGGATGCTACAGATGCGGAAGTGAAAACTGCTTGCCATACAGCTAGTGTTGATCACTTTATTAAGACTTTGCCAGATGGTTATGATATGGTATTAAATGAAGAAGCAGATAATGTTTCTGGAGGACAAAAACAATTACTTACCATCGCTCGTGTTATTTTAGCAGATCCTAAGATATTAATTTTAGATGAAGCTACTAGTAGTGTAGATACTCGTACAGAGGAGTTAATTCAAAAAGCTATGGATAAATTGATGGAAGGAAGAACTAGCTTTATTATCGCGCATCGTCTAAGTACGATTAAAAATGCTGATTTAATTTTAGTTATGAATGATGGAGATATTGTAGAACAAGGAACGCATGATGAGTTACTTAAGAAAAACGGATTCTATGCTAATCTTTATAATTCACAATTTGAAGAAGTGGGAGAGTAATCTCCTTTTTCTTTTGCAATTTTTTAAAAATTTTTATTGAGAGATTTTTTAATTCATTATATAATGATATATGATAGGGAGTGGTAGAATTGTTAAAAGTGAAAGCGCAGAAGACAAAGAGAGTTATTTCTTTTATTATGCTTACTTTTGGTTCTATTTTAGCAGCCTTTGCTTTGGAGACTTTTTTAATTCCAAATACTATTTTGGATGGTGGAGTTACTGGTATTTCTATTATTATTTCTAAATTAACATCATTACCTGTTAGTTTACTTGTATTGATTTTAAATATTCCATTTGTCTATATTGGTTATAAAAATTTAGGTCGCGGCTTTTTAGTTAGAGCTGTTTATAGTATGATTTTGTTTTCTTGCAGTTTGTCTGTTTTCCAATATATTGAAGCGATTACTGAACAGATGCTACTTGCCACTGTTTACGGTGGTGTTTTATTGGGAATTGGAGTAGGCATTGTTATTCATTCTGGAGGATGTGTTGATGGTACAGAGTCTGTTGCCCTTGTAATTAGTAAAAAATCTTCTCTTTCAGTTGGGCAGGTTGTTTTACTTTTTAATTTAGTTATTTACGGAGTTGCTGGCCTTATTTTTGGACTTGATCGAGCAATGTATTCTTTACTTACTTATTTTATAACTTTTAAAGTTATTGACTTGGTTTCTGAAGGGTTTGAACAATTAAAAGCAGCTTTCATTGTTACTGAAAAAGGTACAGATATGGCTAAAGAAATTTATAAACGTCTTGGTCGTACTGTTACTACTATTCGCGGGAAAGGGCTTATTAGTGGTGATAAGGAAGTTATGTATTGTGTTCTTACTAGAATTGAGATATATGAGCTTCGTCATATTGCAGAAGAGATGGATGAGAGTGCATTTATTACCATTTTAGATGTGTCTGATATTATTGGTAATCATATTAAGTCTACACAGCATGTTGGACGTAAAAAGTTAGGAATGTTAAAAAAGGGGAGATAATTTATGAATCAAGAGGAAAATAAAAATGTTAGTTCTGCTCCTATGGGAGTGAATAATAGCGCAAATACAAATTCTACAACTAATAATGATAGAATGCTAGCTGGTAGTCCGGGAATAATGATTGCTCCTGTGACGGAAGGGCCAAGAGATGCCACAACAGCAGATAAGGGAAGAGTGAATGCTGGAACTATACCTACTGCTACTCCTCCTGTCCAACCAGTTACTCAGACGAAAGCACCAGTTCTAAATCCGACTGTTGCTTCTCCTAGAGTTGAGGTTACTTCTGCAACCACTGCAACGCCACCGCCTGTTGCTCCAGAACCTGTAGCTCCAATAGAGCCGGTAATTTCTCCTAAGAAGTCTCGTAAGACAGGTTTCTTTATTGTTCTCCTTCTTTTGATTATTATTGGTATGGGTGCTTATATTTATATGGATTATACAAAGGATCAGGCTAGAGGTGAATGTAGTCCTTTGGTTGCCAGTGATAATAGTTTGAGAGAACTTGATTTGGAGTCTTCTATTGTTCAAGAACTATATGATAAAGTAAAGACTACTGTTCGTGAAGATTTGGCTTATCATACATTTGATGATACATTAAAGTTATATTTAGCTTATCGTCAGATACCAAATTCTGAAATATATGATTCTAATTGTAATTTATTTAACGAGAACTCTATGTCTAATTTTACTTGTACTGGTGCTACTAATTTTACTCCTATGGCTTTTTCAGAAGAAACTTTACAAAAAGAAGTTAGAAAACTGTTTGGAGAGAATGTTTCTATTCCTAACCAGAATATTGTTTTAGGCAATAGTTGTTTTGGGGGATATCAGTATATTGCGGAGCGTGGCGAGTATGTTCAGGGCTATTGTGGTCAAGTACCTACAACTACTTATAATGTAGAAAAAGAGTTAATTTCTGCTTCTGTTCAGGGCGATACGATTACATTAAGAGAAAAAGTTCGTTATTATAGCGCACAAGGAATTGATGCTAGCCAATTACAAAATGGGGTGTATGTTCACACGTTTAAGTTGGATAATCATTATCATTATGCTTATGTTAATCGTACTATTGAAGGAGCATCATAGTTATGTTATATTAGAATAGGTGATAATAATGAAAATTGAAAAAATTGTTACAGGATTGCTTGATGAAAATTGTTATGTTTTAAAAAAAGATAATACATGTTTAGTAGTAGATCCCGGAGATGATTATCCAAAAATTAAAGAGGCTGTGGGCGATACTAAAGTATTAGCTGTTTTACTTACGCATTCACACTTTGATCACATTGGTGCACTACGTAATTTCTTGACGAAAAGAAGTGTTAAGATTTTTAAGAAGAGTAGTGTTGAAGAGACGGGTATTCAAATTGGGGATTTTGATTTCCAAGTTATTTTTACTCCGGGGCACTCTAAAGACTCCATTAGTTTTTATTTTCCAAATGAACAGGTAATGTTTGTTGGAGATTTTGTATTTCAAGAGTCTATTGGTAGATGTGATTTGCCTGGTGGAAGTGAAGATGAAATGAAAAATAGTCTTTCTAAATTGAAAGAGTATCCAAAAGATATTACATTATATCCTGGTCATGGGGAAGTTACTACTTTAGACTATGAACTTTCTCATAATCCATATTTAAGTTAGGAGTGCTTTTATGTATATTGATGTAGTTGTGTTAGTTGTCTTAATTGTTATTGTTATTATGTTTTTTAAACGTTTTTCTTCTTTTGTTTTTTTTATGGCAATTGTTGATATATTACTTAGGATTTTAACGTTTATTAAAAATAATATTGGTTTACCTGATGTTAGTGCCTTAATTGGTAAATATGTACCTGCTAGTATACCAGCAATTATTGATAAATATTGTAATGGTGTTATTAATACTATTTTACAGTGGGCTTTTGTTGTTATTATGTGTATTTTCTTAAGCTATATTATCAAGATATTTATTCATAAGAAAAAAATTTAGTTATTATTCAAGAAATGACAAGTTTAGTCATTTCTTTTTTTTATACTGATTGTGGTGATAGGGATGAAAGTGTATTTAGATTTGGTCTTTTTCATTAACTTTTTCTTTGATTTCTTGATTTTATATGCAACAAAACTAGTGTTAAAAGAAACTACTTCTTGTAAGAGAATTGTCTTGGGGAGTTTGTTTGGTAGTCTTACTATTTTTCTTTTATTTCTATCACTGTCTAATTTTTGGTTGCTTTTATTTAAACTGGTTATTAGTGTATTGATTATTTTAATTACTTTTGGTAGGGCCAACTTTTTCTCTGATTTTTTGTATTTTTATTTAATAAGTATGATTTTAGGTGGATTTTTGTATTTGCTTGATATTAATTTTACTTATGAAAGTCAGGGCGCTTTATTTTATGGTACTGGATTAGGACTTAATTTGTTGGCAGTTCTTGTTCTTACCCCTGTTTTTTTATATTTTTATATTAAGAATTATAAAAATAATAAAGCTCGTAGTTCTCTTTTATATATCGTTCAGATATATAAAGATCAAAAGGTGTATTATTTGAAGGGAATGCTTGATACGGGGAATCAGCTTAAGGATCCTACTACTGGTAAAAGTGTCATATTAATTAATTCAAAGGTTGATATTCCGGTTTCCCATTGTTTTTATGTTCCTTATAAAGCATTGAATACGGAAGGTGTTATTCTCTGTTCAAAGGTAGATAGGGTAGTTATTGATAATGTGGAGTTTTCGAAATGTTTAATTGGTTTTAGTAAAACTTCTTTTTCTTTAGGGGGAGTGGATTGTATTTTACCAAGTATATTTAAGGAGGAATTATGAAACAGTTTATTTTATGGATAAAATCATTATTTTATAGGGTTACTAGTATCTTTTATGTTGGTGCTACGGACATGCTTCCAGAACCTTTGTCTAAGGAAATGGAGGAATTATATATTGAGAAGATGCAACAGGGAGACATTTATGCAAAAGAGCAATTAATTGAACATAATTTAAGGCTGGTGGTCTTTCTAGCTAAAAAGTATGAAAATACGGGGGTCGATTTAGAGGACTTGGTTAGTATTGGAACTATTGGCTTAATAAAAGGAATACAAACATTTCAAAGCGGTAAAAATATTAAGCTCGCCACTTATGCTTCTAGATGTATTGATAATGAAATTCTGATGCATTTAAGAAAAAATAAAAAAACGAAGACAGAGATTAGTATTGATGCTTCTTTATCGTTGGATGGGGAAGGAAATGAGCTTCATCTTGAAGATGTGTTGGGGACTGATGCAGATATTGTTACTCGAGAGATTGAAGAAGCTAGCGATAAAAAAATTATGCTTCAAGAAGTTATGAAGTTGAAACCAAGAGATCGTGATATTATTGTTCTTCGTTATGGTTTGTTAGGAAATGATGAATTAACCCAGAAAGAAGTTGCTGAAAAACTTGGAATCTCACAATCTTATATTTCTAGGATTGAAAAAAAAGTGATTAAACGTTTGCGAACCGTTGTTGGCAATTTTTAAGGTTTCTCGTTTACTTGCTTTTTTTCTTGTGCTATACTTGAATTAAGTATAAGGTTGGGTGAGATGCATGTTTCAAAGATTTAAAAATTGGTGGTTAAATCAAGCTAAAACTAGTAAAATAATTAGTTTTGTTACGATTTTTTTGGTGATTTTTTCTTTTGTTATTGTAGGCGTTTTTGGTACTAGCTTTGCTGCTAGTACTAGTTTACCTGAAACTCTTACTACTGATACTTTATATTCTGATGATGGATATCGTTCTAATTTGTTTCCAAGTCTTAGCGAAGAAGATGTTATTTCGCTTACGCCTTTTGTAGCAACTAGTGGTGGTACTACTTATCACATGTATTGTTTGGAAAGAACAAAAAATTGGAATAATGATACTATTATTGTTAAAGACAAGAAATTAGATTCTGGTTATGCTTATATTATGATGAATGGTTATCCTGAGAAAACATTGAGTAATGAAGGTGACTGGACTGATTCTTATCTTACACAGGTTGCATTATGGTTATATCAAGATCGTTCTACTGGTGTTGATGATACTGTATCTGGTTCTTTGACTGCAAATCAAAAGGCTGCTATTAAGAGTAGCAAGTATTATTCTATTATTAATGGTTTAGTTACAAATGCAATTAACGCTAAGGACACTTATGCTAATGTAAAACCCAATTTTTCTGTTACTTCTAGTGATTTTCATTTAGACTCTTCTGTTTCTTATTTGGAAACTAATTTTATTAATGTATCTTCTAATGTGGATTTTTCTTCTTATAGTGTTGCTTTAAGTATTGAAGGAGCACAAGTATTAAATGAACAGGGTGAAGTGATTTCTGCTGGTACAAAGATTTCTAGTGGAAAAAAATTTAAGATTCGTCTTCCTTTAGAAAATTTAACTTCTTCTAATACCTCTTTACAGGTTAGTATTACTATGGATTATCAAGAATATGAAGCATATCAATATCGTCCTACTAGTCATGAAGATACTATGCAATTATCTGTTGTAGCTATGGTAGAAGCGGTTTCTAAGCAAGCGGTTGCTTCTACAGATATTACTATTCCCACGGGTAGTTTAAAAATTGAAAAGATTGATGGCAGCACTGATCAATTACTTGCTGGTGCTAAAATAGAAGTGTATCGTGAAGTTGGAAATCAAAGACAACTGATACATAGTTTTGATTCTACTACAACTGCAACTACTATACGTAATCTTTTACCTGGTAAATATACGGTAGTGGAAAAAAGTGCACCAAGCGGATATTTGATTCAGTCTGATAGCCAGTCTGTTATTTTAAATACTACTACTAATTTAAATCCTAGTGTAAAACTTGTTAATACGCCTATTTCTGTTCAAATTCGTAAGGTGGATACAGATACCAATCTTCCTATTTCTGGTGCTGTTATTAAGGTGATTGATGATACTGGTAAGGAAGTGTATCGGTTTACTTCGAGTAGTGGTTATACTAAAATACCGAATTTGTCGGTTGGTGATTATCAGGCGATAGAAGTTAGTGCACCAAGCGGGTATTATTTAAATACAGATCCTTATGATTTTTCTATTACTGAAGACACAAGCGAACTTTCTATCACTATGAAAGATCAAAAGAATCAGGTGGAAATATTAAAAGTTGATGAAGAATCAGGAGATCCTTTAGCTGGTGCAACACTTCGTATTGTTAATGCTGATACTAATGCAGAGATTGCTACTTGGGTAACGGAAAAGGAAGCTAAGGTTTTTGAAGGTTTAGCTACTGGTAATTATAGGGTGGAAGAAGTTAGTGCGCCAAGTGGTTATGTTACTCAAACTAACACGATGCCATTTACTGTTTCTAATACGCAGACTAAGAAAATCACTATTAAATTCTCTAATACAAAAAGTTCTGTCATGATTTCTAAAGTTGATGAAGAAGGTAATCTTTTAGCTGGAGCAACTATTGCTATTTATGACGAAGATGGTACTAAAGTAGAAGAATTTACTTCTACTAAAACTCCTACGGTTATTAAAAAACTACCTGTTGGTCATTATATAGCAAAAGAGCTTAAAGCACCTGAAGGTTACCAACTAAATCCTAGTCCTGTTTCTTTTGAAGTTACAGAGAATACAGAAAATTTATCTGTTACAATTAAAAATACTAAGAAGGGTATATATCTAGGAAAGATTGATGCTGATACTGGTAACTATGTTTCTGGTGCTGTATTACAATTAGTCGATTCTAAAGATAAAGTACTTGAAAAATGGGCTAGTTCTAATGATTTACATATGATTTCTGGTCTTGCTAATGGTACTTATTATTTAGAAGAAGTATCTGCTCCTAAAGGATATGTGGGTAGCTTTGAACGAGTTAAAGTGGTTGTTGATGATAATACTACGACTGCAACGTATACTATAAAAAATAAGAAAATATCGGTTAAGATTGCTAAAGTAGATGCGGATTCTAAAAAAATAGTATCTGGTGCTACGTTAGAACTTTTGAATTCTAATTATGAAGTTGTTGATACTTGGACTACTGGTGATGATTATCAAGTCTTTGATAATTTGAGTGAAGGGGTTTATTATGTTAAAGAAACAGAGGCTCCTAGTGGTTATGTTGTCAATTCTTCTTTAAAACAGTTTACTATTGATTATGAACATCCTACGATTACAGTTGAATTTGAAAATAGTCAAACTATGGTAAAACTTGGCAAAGTTGATTCTTCTTCTGGAGATTATATTGCTGGTGCAACTTTACGATTATCTAGAGTAGATGGTGGGATGGAAGCTATTACTTTTGTTAGTGAGAACAAGGCTACAGTCTTTCGTGGACTTGCTCGGGGAGACTATGTTTTGGAAGAAGTTAGTGCTCCTAGCGGTTATGTTGGTACTAATTCTAAGATAACTTTTTCGATAGACTCTTTAGGTAAGACAAAAAATGTATCTTTGAAGAGTGATTTTGTACAGATTCATGTTAAGGATAAGCGGTTACATATTGATACGAATGGAGTTTCTGGGTATGAGTTCCAATTATTTACTGGAGATAATAAATTAGTTGATACTTATACTGTTCAAAAAGAAGAATTTGTTTCTGGAATTTTAACTAATGGTACTTATGTGCTTTTACAAACAAAGGTTCCTGAGGGCATAATTTTAAATTCTAATCCTTATACTTTTACTGTTTCTGATGATGGTATTACTGATGTTGTATCTTTCGCTAATGATTATACAAAGATTGACTTTGAAAAGAAAGAAATGATTGGTGGTAAGCAATTAGCGGGTGGACATTTTATTTTACGAAATGAACAAGGTGATGTTGTTAGTGAATGGGATTCTACAGATTCTTCTAAACGGATAAATCGTCTATTACCAGGTACTTATACGTTGACTGAAGTGAAGGCGCCTAATGGTTATCAATTGTCTCAAGCACAGCTTACTTTTCAGGTTGAAGAAACTAGTGATGTTCAAACGATTACTATGTTTAATGCTTTAGAGGTTGAAGTTCCAAATACTTCTCAAAATGCTTTGCTTTTTTGGTTCTTTGGTACTTTGATTTTAATGTTAGGACTTAGTATTTTAGGCTATGTTTATGTAAAAAGGCAAGGGTAAGTATGAGTCGTTTAGCTTTTCAATATGGAACTGTTCATGCTTTTAAAAGTGAAAAGGTTTTCTTTCTCAAAAGAAGGTTTTTGAAATATCATTTATCTGTTATGATTATGGCTCCTATTATTACACATAAGGAAGACATTTCTAATTATGATTATTTGATAGGGAGAGACGAAAACCTTTTTCTTACAATAAAGAGACAGTTTTCTGATTTACAATTATTAATTATTGATGATGCACATTTATTAAATGAGATGCAAGCAGATCAATTACTGCAAGTGGCTATTAATTTAGATATTGCTATTTTGTGCTTAGGTCTTAGAACTGATTTTAGGACTACTGGATTTCCCGGTGCTAGAAGGCTTTTGGAAATTGCACAGGTTTTAATTCCAAAGAAAACATATTGTTCCTGTGGGAGAGAGGCTTTTTTCAGTATTCGTAAGAAAAATGGCAAAACAACTTTTTCAGGTGATAAGATTTTAAAAGAAGATGATGTTACTTATGAAGCAGTTTGTCCTGGCTGTTATTATAGAAAATTAATTCAGTATAAGAAACTCAAGGAGAGCGGGAGAATTTAAAAGAGACTAAATATTTTTAGTCTCTTTTTCTATATATGTTTTTTCTAGTTCTTCAACTTCTTCTGATTGGAGTAATTTTGAGTCTTTGGTTAATAATACTATATAGGTGATATTTTCTAAATAGGTTTTGGATAATATGTTCTTTTCTGGTATTTGCTTAATAATATCTTTTTCTTTTACATAAGGGAATGTCAATTTGCATTTTATGCCATCTACTAATTTTATTAAACTTACTTTATTTAATGCTTCTTTGACTGATTTAGAATAGGCTCTAATTAATCCGCCAGCACCTAATTTGATTCCACCAAAATAGCGGATTGTGATTGCTAAAATATTGGTGATATCCTCTTTATCTAAAACATTTAACATAGGCATACCGGCGGTTCCTCCTGGTTCACCATCATCAGATGTCTTTTTTATATTTTCTCCTATTTTATATGCATAGCAATAGTGAGTTGCTTTTGGATAGAGTTTCTTTACTTGTTGTAGGTACTGCTCTATTTCTTCTTTACTTCTTATTTTATATAGTAATGTAATAAATCTGGAGTTTTTAATAATGATTTCATTTTTTGTATTTTCTTTTATTGTTTTCATATTTTACTCCTTTTATTGTGAATCATTTATTATATTATTATTTTTCTTTTAGCTTGTCAATTTTTTGTCTGATATTGTCTGTCAATGACTAGATAAATCGTTTTCTTTTCTTCTGTTTTTATATTTAATATGGTATAATGAATTAAGAGTATGGTAGTGTTAAGGAGATGATATTTTGTTGTTTCGTAAGAGAAAAGATAAAGAAGTAGATATTAGTAGTTTAAATGACATTTTGTCTACGGGTAAAAAATTGGTTCAAATAGGTTATATTATGGCTATTATTGCCTTGGTATTATTGGTTACTTATCTTGTGAAAGAGTGGCATGCATTACGGTTTGTTGGGGAGTTTTTAGCTGTCATTTCTCCGATTTTTATAGGTTTAATTATTGCTTGGCTGTTGGATCCTTTAGTTAAGATTTTACAAGGGAAAAAAGTACCGAGAATTCTTGCTTGTATCCTGGTGTATTTATTGTTTATTGCTATTTTATTTTTAATTGTTGCTTTACTTATTCCTGCCATGGGTTCTCAAGTGAAAGATTTTATTGGAAACATTCCAGATTTGGTTAATGATTTTAAACAGTTTTTTAATGGAATAATTGCAGATTTGACACGTACTTTTGATTATGATTTTTCTAGTGTTAAAGATCATTTATATCATACTATAGAAACATTTGGTGTGAATTTATCTACACGAATTCCTGATATGGCTATTAGTTTTGTATCTGGTATTGTCAGTGGTGGAGTTTCCTTCTTTTTAGGACTTATGATTGGCTTTTATATGTTATTTGATTTCGATAAACTTAATCGTTCTTTTATTTCTTTTCTTCCTAGAGGTTGGAGAAAAGGAGCTAGTGAATTAAGTGTACGTTTGAATGAATCTTTGCGTAGTTATGTTCAAGGTGTTTTGTTAGTGATGACTTTAGTTTTTATAACGCAAGCGATAGGACTTACTATTAGTGGATTGCAAGCACCTTTGGTTTTTGCCTTTTTCTGCGCACTAACCGATATTATCCCATATTTTGGACCATATATTGGTGCTGTTCCAATATTACTTGTTGGATTTATGACTGATCCTATTGTTGGTATCTGTTGTACTATTTCTATTATTGTTGTTCAACTTTTAGAGAACAATTTCTATCAACCTTTGATTATGGGGCATACAATGAAGCTTCATCCTGTAACAATTATGCTTGGGCTATTGCTTTTCCAACATTTCTTTGGTATTATAGGTATGATTGTTGCAACTCCAGTGATTGCTGCATTAAAAATTATTGTAACTTTTATCGATGAAAAAATTGATGTTGTTGGTAGAGTTACTGGAGATGAAGTAAAAGAAAAATAAAACGAAGAGTAAAGATAAGTATTAAAGATTTAAAATATTTAGAGAGATCATGGTTGGTGAAAATGATTTGTTTGATCTTTAAGAAGCTACTTTATGAGTTTTATCGGTCAAGCCGTTATTCTAATTAAGACCAAACTAGGATGGTACCGTGCAATTGCACTCCTAGTTAGGTCTTTTATTTGTATTGAGGAGGAATTATGAAAATATATTTATTAGCTGGTAAGGCGGGTTCTGGTAAAGATTTAATGGGGAGATATATGAAAACACAGTATGACTTTGCGGGACATAATGCTTGTATTTTACATATTACTACTCCTTTGTATGAATATGCAAAAAACTATTTTAGTTGGAATGGAAATATGGCTGAAAAACCTCGTGAGTTTTTACAGGAAATGGGAATTGAAGTTATTCAAAAGAAATTAGGTAAAAAATACTTTTTGCTTGATCGACTTTGCGAGGATATTGATATTTTAAAAAATTTTTTTGATGTATTTATTATTACTGATGGAAGATTATTGTTTGAGTTTGAAGAGTTGAAACGAAGATTTCCAGAAACTAAGATTATACATGTGATTCGAGAAAACTATGATAATAAGTTAAGTGATGACGAGAAAAACCATGTGACGGAAACAGAAATGGAACAGTATAAAGATTATGACTATATTGTTCGTAATACATCTAAGGAAAGATTGTTTTCAGAAGCAGATAAAATTATCGGATTAGAGGCTCAAAGAGAAGGAGAGATTATATGAGAAGATTGATTGCGGTTGTAGGAATGAGCGGTAGTGGTAAAAGTATTGCTACTGACTATTTAGAGAATGAAGGCTGGACTAAATTATATTTTGGAGGTATTACTTATAAACTTATGGCGGAAGCGGGAGTTGAAAGAACTCCTGATGGAAAAAGTGAAAAAGAGTTCCGTGAGAATTTAAGACGTGAGCATGGACCAGAATGTTATGCTAAATTTTTAGAACCGGATATCAAGAAGGCCTTAGAGACTAATGATGTTGTCTTAGATGGTTTATATTCTTGGTATGAGTATAAGTATTTAATTGAGCGTTTTCCAGAATTAAAGCTTGTATGTGTAGTTGTTGATAAAGAATTACGTTATAAGAGGGTTGGAAATCGCGATGATCGACCTTTTTTACGAGAAGATATTATTTATCGAGATGTTGCGGAAATTGAGAATTTAGCCAAGGGGGGTCCTATTGCTTATGCCGATTACTTTTTATTTAATAATGGAAGTTTAGAAGATTATAAAAAGAGGTTAATAGAAATACTAGAAGATATAGATAGACAAGAAGGAGAGAAGTAGTATGAAATATATGAGTCATGATGATATTCGAAATACGTGGTTTCGATTTTTTGAAAGTAAAGGTCATAGAAAAGTAGAAAGTGCATCACTTGTTCCTATTAATGACGATAGTTTATTATGGATTAATGCAGGGGTAACCCCTTTAAAAAAATATTTTGATGGTAGAGAGGTTCCAGAGTGTAGAAGACTTGTTAATATCCAAAAATGTATTCGTACTAACGATATTGAAAATGTTGGTATTACAAAGCGTCATCAAACATTCTTTGAGATGATGGGAAACTTTTCTGTAGGGGATTATTTCAAGACAGAAGCAATCGAGTTTGCCTTTGAATTATTAACTGGTGATGAATGGTTCGCTATTCCAAAAGATTTGCTTTATGTTACTGTTTATCCGGATGATCATGAAGCATATCAAAAATGGATTGAAGTTGGACTTGATGAAAGTCATTTAGTAAAGCTAGAAGAGAATTTCTGGGAAATTGGTGAAGGACCTTGTGGGCCTGATTCTGAAATATTCTTTGATCGTGGAGAAAAATATGATCCTAATCATGATGCTTTAGAAAAATTTAAGAATGATGAAGAGCAAGAAAGATTTGTTGAAATTTGGAATAATGTTTTTAGTCAATTTAATTCTATGCCCGGGGTTCCTAGAGAAGAATATAAAGAACTTCCTAGTAAGAATATTGATACCGGTGCTGGACTTGAAAGATGGTGTTGCATTTTTCAAGATGTAGATAGTAATTTTGAAACAGATTTATTCCAACCTATTATTAAGCATATTGAGGAGTTAGTTGGTTTTAGTTATGATGGACAAAAAGAATTTAAAATAATTGCTGATCATATTAGAGCTATTACTTTTGCTTTAGCAGATGGTGCCTTCTTTGATAATAATGGGCGCGGTTATGTACTTCGTAGATTATTACGTCGTAGTGTTCGTTATGGTAAGAATTTGGGATTAGAAGGACCTTTCCTTTATAAATTAGTTTCTGAGGTTGTAGAAACTATGAAAGATGCTTATCCTTATTTGACTGATGCCTGGGTTAAAGTTGAAACTTTAGTTTTAGAAGAAGAAAAACTATTCTTAAAGACTTTGGAAGCTGGTGAGAGACGTTTAAAAGAATTAGTAGAAGAATCTATAGATGGTACTATTAGTGGAGAAGATGCTTTTAGATTATATGATACTTATGGTTTCCCATTTGAGCTTACAGAAGAATATTTAACAGAATTAGGATATAAAGTTTCTAAAGAAGAATTTGATAAGTATATGAATATTCAAAAGGAACTTGCTAAAAAGAATGCTAAAAACAAATCAGCTATGGCTAGTCAAAAGAAGGTATTATTAGATTTTAGAGAGGAAAGTCAATTCGTTTATGGAATTTACCGTTTAAAAACTAATGTTTTAGCAATTTTTTCTAAAGATAGTATTGTTGATAGAATTGATCATGATTGTTATATAGCCTTAAAGAGAACTTGCTGTTATGCAGAGAGTGGTGGACAGGTTAGCGATACTGGTATGATTATTGGTAAGAACTTTAAAGCACGTTTACTTGATGCTTTTAAGGCTCCTAATGGTCAACATATTCATAAGGTTAAATTATTAGATGGTTTTATTAGCGTTAATGATGAGTGTGAAATCGTACTTGATAAAGATCGCCGTAAGAGAACAGAATGTAATCATTCCAGTGTGCATATGTTGCAGTATGCATTACAACAATGTGTATCTAGTCAGATTAGACAAGCAGGAAGTTATGTAGATGGTGATAAACTTCGTTTTGATTTTACTTATTCTGGTAAGATGACAGATGACAAAATTATAGAAGTTGAAAACTTTGTTAATGATATGATTAATAAACGTATTATTATTTCTACTGAAATTATGCCTATTGATAAAGCAAAACAGATTGGAGCTATGGCATTATTTAATGAAAAATATGGTGATGTGGTAAGAGTTGTTAAAATAGGAAAATCAATTGAACTTTGTGGTGGTACTCATGCTACTAATACGAAAGATATTGAAAGATTTGCTATTTATTCTTATGAATCTAAAGGAAGTAACTTATATCGAATTGAAGCAACTACTGATGGTAAGATTGAAGACACTTTATTTAATATTATTAAACCTTATAATGATGAAATGATTAAGCTGTTAATGAAAGCAAAAGAAATTATGGATGAAGCAAAAGAGGTTGGTATTCGATTAGAGTTTGATGTTGATATTAATCATGAAAAACCAGAATCTTATAAAGATATCATTTATAACCGCAATGAATTACAATATGTACAGCAAGAGGTTAGAGAATTAGAAAAGAAATATCAGCAATTAAGGGAAAAACAAGTACTTTCTAATTTGGATGTTTATCGCGAACATATTAAAGATTATAATGGTACATTCGGATTACTTATGACTGTTGAAAATAAAGATGTTAATTTACTAAAGAGTGTTGCTGATGCGATAATTGAAGAGATGGGTACTGGATTTGTTTTCTTTGCTAATATTAAAGAAGACGGAAGTATTAATTTCTTATCTCGTAGTAGTTGCCATGCTAATAGTGGTCTTATTGTTAAAGATGCTGCTGTATCCTCTTTAGGTAATGGTGGAGGTAGTCCAACATTTGCTCAAGGTGGAGGAAAGACAAAGGATGCTTTACCAAAAATTTATACACATATCGAGAAAGTGTTAAGAGATGAAAAATAATTATTTATTAGAAAGTGAAGATAATTATCTAGTTTCTTTAAAGATAGAGGAATTAATAGAAAAGTGTAATTTTAAAGATTCTCCTGTTCATTCCTATGATATGGAGGAAGTTCCTCTATCTAATGCTTTAGAAGATTTAGATACTTATGGGCTGTTTTCGGAAAAGAAAGTTATTGTAATTTCTAATATTGAGTCTTTAACTACTGATGGTAATGAAAAAGATATTGAACATTTTTTTAAATATTTTAAAGATTCTCTAGATACTATTTTAGTTATTGTAACGGCTAAAAAACTAAATAATACAAAGAAGATAACTAAAGAATTAAAAAAGAATTTAGAGTATATTAGTCTTACTGCTAATGCTTTAGATTTTACAAAGAAAGAGTTACAAGGATACACTTTAGAAAATGGTGTTGTTAGAGCTCTTGTTAGTTATACTTTAGAGGATATTGGCAGAATACATCAGGAGTGTGAAAAGTTAAAATTATATCGAATTGATACTAAAAAGATTTCTCTTCAAGATGTAGAAGAATTGGTTATTAAAAAGTTAGGAGACTCTAGAGATTTAACATTTGACTTTGTTAGAGTTCTTGCTTCTAAAGATAAAAAGGGTGCTTTAGATAAGTATCATGAATTAGAAGAATATTCTATTGATGCTATCCCTTTAATTGGATTACTTGCTAGTCAGTTTTTGATTATGTATCAAGTTAAAATACTTGAAAAAAGAACTAATTTAAATCAAGAAATTGCCGATATTTTGGGAGAAAAACCATATCGAGTTCAAAAGACTAGAGAATTAACTAGATATTATAGTGAGCAAGAACTTAGAACAATATTAAGAACACTTGCAGATATGGATTTGAAGATTAAGTCTAGTGATGTTGATGGTAATTTCTTAATAGAATTGTTTATTTTAGAGCAGACATAAAAATCAAGGATTATTTTCCTTGATTTTTTATTTTTTCTAAACGTTCATAAATTTCTTTTATATTTTTTTCATATCCAATATCTTTTGGATGATAATATTTTTTATTTTTTAATTTATCAGGTAGATATTGTTGTATTACATAAGCTCCTTTATAGTCATGAGGATATTTATAGCCAGGGGAATTTGTTTTTATATGTTTTGGTATGGTTCCTACATTTCCTTTTTCTATGTCGGCTATGGCTTCATCAAAAGCGATATGGGCAGTGTTGCTTTTTGGAGATAGTGCCATTTCTGTTACTATGGTACCTAGGGGAATTCTCGCTTCTGGCAAGCCGACTCTTTCAGAAGCATTAATTGCGACATCTAGTCTAGGGCCTATCGCAGGATTTGCTAGTCCTATATCTTCATAAGCAATAACCGATAATCTTCTATAAATTGAATCTAGGTCTCCTTCTACTATTAATCTTGCTAGATAGTGTAGAGCTGCATCTACGTCGCTACCTCGAATTGATTTTTGCAATCCACTCAATACATCGTAATGTCCTTCACCGTTTTTATCAGAAAAGAAGACTGGTTTATTATTTATTTTTCTTATTTTTTCTTCTGTTATTATTTTATCGTCAGTAGAGTAGAAAGCAACTTCTAATAGATTGTAAGCATATCTTAAGTCGTTTCCAGAGAATTTTGCAATTAGTTCGATACTTTTATCATCTATTTTGATTCCTTTTAAATCTGGGTGTTTTATAGCTTTTTTTAGCCCTTCTATAATGTCATTTATTTCTAATTCTTTTAGTTCAAATAATTGACATCTACTACGTATTGCAGGATTAATAGCATGATATGGGTTTGAAGTTGTCATACCAATTAAAGTGATTAATCCACTTTCTAATTGTGGGAGTAGAATATCTTGTTTATCTTTATTTAATCTATGAATTTCATCCATAATAAGAATCATTCCATCATACATTTTAGCTTCTTCTATTACAACATCTAAATCTTTTTTTGTATTGATTGTAGCATTTAAAAAACGATATCTTTCTCCTAAATCATGTACTATAGCATTTGCAATCGATGTTTTACCAATTCCTGGTTTTCCATATAGAATCATAGAAAATAATTTTTTGTTTTTCACTAAATTTGTTAGAATTTTACCTTCACCTAGAATATGTTTTTGCCCTATTACCTCGGATAGAGTAGTAGGGGCTAATTTTAATGCTAAAGGTTTGTTCATAATATCACCATCTTTATTTTATCAAAAAAACGTTCGGTTTTAAATAGTTATTTTTATTGTATTATTATAAAAGATTTTTTGTAACTTTAGTTAGTAAACCAATAACTTGTATAATATTTATCAGCAATATAACGGTTGAATATATTTTTGTCTTCTATAAATACTTTGTCATCTAACATAAAATATATGTTGTTATTGTATTCAAAATAATATGCCGTGGTCCAATCTTCTTCTGTTACATTATCTTTATTTAGCCATTGTATTTGTAGGTTTTCTACATCTTTATATTGGATTCGTTTATAGTATAAATATTTGATGCCATTTAAATTGTTATTGTTGTGATTTACTTCTGTTGCAAAGGCTTGTGTCATCTTGCTAACTGCAGCGTCATAGCGATTTATATATTTTTGCTTGGTAATACTATATATGCCAAGATATGCATTATTGTTGTCATATATAGCAATATAATAATCAGATAAGTATTTTCTAGTATCTAGTTGAATAACTTTTTTAGCAATGGTTGAAATGTTTTTTTGAGCTATTTCTTCACTTTCATAATTTAGTGCGAATATAATTTTTTGACCGTCACTATAATTTTTATAAAAGCCCTTATAAATATTATCTAATTTTATTGTCTTTTGTATATATTTTTTATAAGCATTATCAAAGTTACATTTTGTTGTTTCATGAAATATATTTGAACAGGATGAATCTATGCAGAGATTAGTTATTGAACTAGAACATTCATACTTAAAATTGTATTCTTCATCTTGCAATGTGTATTTTATAAAATCTGTATTTACGTTTTTACTAATACAATTTGCTTTTCCATATTTTTTAGATGCGTATTGTTCTATTTCAGTCTTGGATTTTAATTTAACTTCTTCTTTTTTTGTTTTGCAACCAGTTATACTTATCGATAGTGCAAAAATTAATGCACATAATAATATTTTCTTTTTCATTTTGATGTCCTTTCTTTTATCATTTTATCATAGATTGTTTTTGTTTGAATAACTTTTGTATAAACATATAGATGCATTACTTACCATATTATTTGTATCTTGTATATTTATTTGTGTTTTTTTAGTTTTTATTCTATAATTTAGGTGGTGATACTATGAAAATTGAAGTTGCTATTACAGACTTTGTTCAGTATTCTCTTTTTGAAAAAGGGCTTACTGATCAAACAGTTAAGTCTTATCAAAATGATCTGAATATTTATTATCAATTTTTATCTTCTAGAGGTGTTTATGTAGTAAAAGATATTTCTAGTGATGATATAAAAGAATTTTTAAAATTTCGAGGAAATAATGAAAGTACAAACACGTTAGCACACAATTTAACGGTTATTAAGAATTTTCATAAGTATTTAGTTAAGGAAAATATTGTAAAAGATGATGTTAGTTTATTTATTTCTCGTCCTAAATTACAAAAGAGGTTACCTCGTTCTTTAAGTGTTGAAGAAGTAGATATTCTTCTTAATATTCCATTGGTGACGCCATTTGACTATCGTAATAAAGCTATGTTAGAATTGATATATGGTGCGGGACTTCGTGTGAGTGAGTTAGTAAGTCTTACTATGAGTCAGATTGATTTAGAAAATGGTATGATTCGTATTATGGGAAAAGGGCGGAAAGAAAGAGAAATCCCTATTGGTGAGTATGGAATTTATTATTTAAAACTTTATCTGGAGCATCGTGGTATGCTTATTAAAAATCATCGTCAAGAAGAAGCTTTGTTTTTGAATAATCATGGTAAACAGATTACAAGGCAAGGTTTCTTTAAGATATTAAAGCAACTTTTAATTGATAAAGGTTTAAATCCTGATGTTTCTCCTCATACATTACGCCATAGTTTTGCAACTCATCTATTGAGTCATGGAGCAGATTTGAGAAGTATACAAGAAATGCTAGGACATTCAGATATTTCTACGACTAAGATTTATACCCATGTAAGTGATGAAAAAGTGGAACAGGATTATAAGAAATATCATCCTAGAGAACATAAAGGAGATTGGAAAGAATGAAATTTAAACGTGTATTTTTAATGGTTTTAGATTCTTTGGGTGTTGGTGAAGCAAATGATGCTATCAATTATGGAGATGTGGGGGCTAATACATTAGGTCATGTTAAAGAAAAGTATGATTTGTTTATTCCTAATTTGAAAAAGATTGGTTTTTTAGATACGGTAAATATGAATGATAATCCAGGAGTAGATGCATATTATACGATTGCTAGACCTAAGAATGCTGGAAAAGACAGTTTGAATGGTCATTATGAAATGATGGGAATTCCTAATCATATTCCATTTAAGACATTTAATCAGGGGTTTACTTTTGATGTTTTAAATGGGATTGAACAAGTGACAGGGCGTAGAGTCATTGGTAATAAATGTTGTCAGGACGACTCTATTATTCAAGAATTAGGTGAGCGTCAGCAAAATTATGGTGCATTAATTATTTATACTTCTGCTGATTCCGATTTACAGGTGGCAGCTCATGAGGATTGCATTCCTGTTTCTATGTTATATGAATATTGTGAGAGAATCCGTGCTTTGACTTTGAAAGATGAGTGGAGAGTAGGTAGGGTTATCGCCAGACCTTTTACTGGTACCCCTGGGCATTATAAGTTTGTTCATAGTGGTCGACGTGATTACTCAGTAAAACCTCCTCAAAAAAGTGTCTTAGATAGTTTAATAGAAAATAAGTATAATGTCATTGGTATTGGTAAAATTAATGATATTTTTGATGGTCAAGGTATTAATAAGCAAATGAAAGCTAATAATAATATGGAAGCTATTAATAAATTTACTGATATTATAGATAAAAGTTTCACTGGCCTTTGTATGGTTAATTTATCTGATTTTGATAGTATGTATGGTCATACGAGAGATATCGAAGGATATGGTCGGGCTTTAGAAGAACTTGATGTCGAAATACCAATTATCTTAAATAAATTAGATACAGGCGATTTATTGATTATTACTGCAGATCATGGCAATGACCCTACATTTCCTGGTACAGATCATACTAGAGAGAATGTTCCTGTGATTATGTATAGTAGAGATTTTTTAAATCCTAAACGTTTAGAAGCATTTGATACTTTGGCGAATATCGGTGCTACAATCGCTGATAACTTTGAGGTTGAGATGCCACCTATTGGTAAAAGTATCTTAGATGAATTGGAGTAGTATTCTATGGATGTTTGTGAGGTCTATGTTATAGATAAGAATGCTCCGTCAAGGTCTACCGTTAGTGCTGAAGGAGACTTTTTAAAGCTTCTTTACTATGATTATCATTCTAATCCATTTAGTCATGTCTCTTTTGTTCATCATGATTATATTAACTGTTGGGAACGCGGGATTCCTATTATTCATGTTGCTAATCATTTGAAGTTTTTTAAGAATGCTGTAGAAACCGTTCCTGGAAAGTATGTTACAGTGTTTTTACCTAATAATGTTAGTAGTGAAAATGCTAATGAATTGAGTAATCAATTAGAAGAAATTAGAAAAAATGCTAATGGAGAAAAGTATTATTATAATTTAGTTTATGTTAAAGAAAAGACAAAGTTTGGATACAATTATGAGTGCTATCCTCCTATGTATATCACAGGAAAGAAGATTTCTTTTCAGGATGCAGTTTCTATTTTTCTGCGAGATGCTTTTCATCAGTCTACTGAAGTAGAGAGCCTGATGTTTGATGAGTTTAGAAATTTTAATCTTTCAAAAATGCTTACTGAAACCAGTGATTTTTCTTATCCAATTAATCATAATTATTGTGGCGTTGTTATTGTTGATAGTGGAGGGGAGAGATATAGTTCTACGGTTACTAAAAATGGACATCAACAGACTTTGAACTATTTGTTATCTTGTATGAGTGGAAGGGATATTAATGATGAAGGCATCGAATCGCTTCAAGAAAAAGTTATTGAATTTTCTACAGCAGTATTGTTGTTTAGAGAAGGGGAAGTGTTCTCTTATATTCCAGAAAGAGTTTCTAAATCTCAACATGATGAATTAATGAGACTTGCTGATGAAATTGATACTGTCTCTTCTGTTTCTGATGTTGTTTTTGGTACTAGAGTTCTTTCTAATGGTGATTTAGTGGACGAGGAACTATCTTTTAGAGATAGTATTTCTAAGTCTTATCAAGAATTTCAAAGTGAAAAAAGTAGGGGAAGAGAGCATTATAAAAGTACCTAAAGACGATAGGTACTTTTTTCTTTTATTCTCCCCTACTTTGCTTTTTTAAAACTTTGACAGATGGTTTCTTCCGTCTTTTTACAGCAACCATTATTACATGTACAACTGATTTTTACTTCATCTAACTCACAGCATCCTTCTTTACAGTTATTGTGTTTGCAAGATTCTACATCACACTTAATTGTTCCTTTGCTCATTATATTATACCTCCTTATTTATATTATTTCCTAGATAATAAAAAATATGTAAAATTTAAAATGCTCTCAAATGAATTGAGCTGAACAACTATCCGTCTTTTTTATTCTTAATCGATTTTATGAATCTTCTCTAAAATGAATTGAGATGGGGAATTATCCATCTTTTGTGTTTTCGATTGATTTCACGGACTTCTTCTAAATTAAATTGAGATGGGTAATTGTTCATCTTTTTTACTTTTGCTTCATTTCAGAGTACTTTAATATATTTAAATATAGGAGGAGAGAGGTGTATTATTGTATATTTATTTTATAAAAGATTAGTTAATATTATGGTGATATTATGCATAAAACATATGTATGTGTTGATAATTAATTCAATTAGAGTTAATATTGTTGCAAATAAAAAATGTATTTTATATATAATAAATACATTTATTTGTTGTTAATAATGTTATTTAATAGAGTGGATTGATTATATATATTTATATTATAGTAAATATGAAAGAATTTATACTTATAAAATTATACATTTTTTTAATTATATTCAGCTTCCTATAATTGATATTATGTTAACTTCTTTTCCTTTTCTTTAATTTTTCATCTTCTATTATTATTTTATCTATTGATATTTTATTATCTTTATTGGTTATATATGTTATATCTATTTTTTGTTCATATACATTATATAATAGATCTTGGTATTCTACAATTATTTGAGTTTCATTTTCATCTGGTGATAATTTATATGTGATTTTAGATTCTTCATTTACAGCTAAACAATTTTGATAATCTGTTAAAATATTTTTATTTTTAATTTTAATAAAATATTTTTTTATTGTATTGTTACCAATATTTTTAAGTTTTATGTTTAATGTATTATTAATTATATTTATTTTATATTCTAAAAATGGCATATTATTTATTCTATGTGTTTCTTGGTCGCTCTCCCCTACTCTTTCTTTATTTTATATTGAAAAAGATTCCTTTTTGGAATCTATACTTTTCTTGATTGAATTTCTGCAATTTTTTCAAATACTTCTTTGGCATTATCCTCATTAATTTCTGTATATCCTAGTTCAGCAAGGGCTTGTACTTTTGCAGAGTTTAATTCTTGGGTTCTTGATAGTTTTTCTTCCTTCTTATGTTCAATATCTTGTACGAAGCGTTTATGAGTTTCGCTAATCTTATTCTTTGATGCTCCACCGTTATTATATAGTGTCATAGCACTAAACATAATACTTTCGAAAATAAATTGTTTATCGCTATTAAATACAAATTCCATTGGATCTGTAAATCCTAAAGATTTAGACATATAAGCTAGAATATATTTTAATTCTTCTGTAGTTTCCATTGATTGTAAGAAGTGGTGTAAATATAAATAAGTATTATATGTATCTTTTGTTTTATCTGTTGCTAGTTTTTCTTTTAATAAATTGATGATGTCTGATAATAGTTCTTGTTCTTTTTTATTAAATCCTTTTAAATCTGCAATTACTTCTTTATTAGAAGAGTCTTTTACGCCTTCTTTTAATCTATTTTCTACTTCAATGATATATTCTCCATTAATTTTTACATCTTTTAGTTCTTCTATGCTTTCTATATTCAATAAACTTAGCAATTTAGCAGCTTTTTCTTTTGGCCAGTCATTTAAGTTTTCTATTGCTAGATAATTATATAGCATCTGTCTTGAAACTCCTAAATACTTGGCTAATCTAACTTTGCTAATTCCTAGTTCAGTTAATACTATGTTTAATTCTTTCATTTTTTATTTACCCTCCTAATATAATTATAGACATATTGACAATAATAATCAAGTGTAAATTGACACGTTTTTGTATTTGAGATTTTGTCTAATTTACTTTTCTATGTATGCGCCACCTAAACATTCTTTATTTTCATTATAAAAAACGATTAGCTGGCCTGGAGTGATTGCACGTAGTTTATCTTTGAATTTTATTTTTAATCGATTTTGTTCTTCAGTGACAGTATCTACTTCTTCTAAATTCCCTCTAGACCGTATTTTAGCGAATAATTTTGTTTTAAAGAATTCGTCTTTTTCAACTAAGTAGTTCATATTGGTTGCGGTTAATTCTTGATTAAATAATTCATTATTTGTGCCAACGATAAGATTATTATTTTTTGTATCTAATTGTATTACGTATAATGGTTCTTTATATGAGATGTTTAGACCTTTTCTCTGACCAATTGTATAATTGAATAGACCTTTGTGATTTCCTAATACAGTTTTATCTGTTAATATTATTTTTCCTTCGACTTCTTCTTGTCCGTTTTTCTTTAAGAAAGTTTTATAGTCGTCATTTGGGATAAAGCATACTTCTTGACTATCTTTTTTTTCACTTACTGGTAGCTGATATTTTCGTGCTAATGTGCGAATTTCTTCTTTGCTTTGGAATTCATTTAAGGGAAATAAGACTTTTGGAAGTATTTCTTTTTTGATTTGGCATAGAAAGTAAGATTGATCTTTCCCATCAGCTAGACTCATCATTAAGCGGTTGTTTTTTACTCTAGCATAGTGTCCTGTAGAAATATAGTCAGCCCCTAATTCTAGTGCTTTTTTATAAAATAGTCCAAACTTAAATAGTCTGTTACATAATACACATGGATTAGGGGTTTTTCCTTGTTTATATGCAGTTATAAAGTTTTGTACGATCTCCTCTTTGAATTCTTTTTTTAAATCGCATACATAATGTTTTATATCTATTTTTTTACATATAGCTTTTGCATCTTCTATGGATTTTTTTGTTTCTTCGTTATCTAATAATTCTAGAGTTACTCCAATTACATTATATCCTTTATCTTTTAATAAGCAGGCAGCAACAGATGAATCTACTCCTCCACTCATTCCTATTGCGACAGTTTTTCTTTCCATATAATATCACCTTTTTTATTATATCGTAGATTTTCAAAAGAAAAAAGATAATAAGCTTATCTTTTATAATAATATTAATATATTAGGAATAACATAACTTTCTACTACCGAAATAATAATTGCATATAGGAAGAAGAAAATTCCTATTTTTATATATTGTCTGGTGATGGATGACCAATTTTTTGTTTCTTTTTTAAAGATACATTTATAAATAGTGATGGAAAAAGAAATAGCATAATAACTTAATAATAAACTTCCTAGCATATTGAAGATGTTTGGAATGCTATATATAAGTGATGTTATGCTTCCTTTTATTCCATAAGTAATTAGGATACTTGTTAGAGAAAAGCCAGTGATAAAGCATTTAAAAGTGTGAATAATTAAGATTAATGGTATTCCTATTAGTGATAGCCCTAATACCCATAGAAGAATTGTTATTAGTATGTTATTTGAACAACTAGAAATTAGGGCCGATATATAGTTTACTTCATTTTTATTTATTTTATTTATAAATTCTGTAATACTACTTTTAATTAGTTCTTTGTTACTTTCAGATAATATTGCTGGAAATAGGATTCCTATTATGGTAAATAGAATGGTTAGAATAGTTAATATTAGTAATAGTTTATTTTGTTTTAGTTCGTTTATTATTTTTTTCATAGTATCTCCTTTGTATATTCATATTCCTGGATGATTTGTACTATGAAAAAATTCATTTTACTTTTTTCGCTATTTATTTTATAATTATTGTTGAGGTGTATAATAATGAATCAAAAAGTTGTTAAAATAGTATCCATCATTTTAGTGGTTGTAATGGTTATTTCCTTTTTAAGTGTTTTGTTGTATTTGTAGAAGTTAAAAGACATCTTTTGATGTCTTTTTTTATCTTTCTATATATCCTTCTAGTTCGGGGATTATATCCTGTACAATTCCTTCTGGAATGTTATATTTATTTACGATATCATTGATTCTTTTTGTATCTTTTGCTAAGTACAGCATCAATATACCTGCGATACGATTAGCTGTATATTGATCTAATACTTTTCTGTCTTCTGGTTTAATGTGGTATTTTCTGGTAATATTTAAAATTGGTCCATAGCCATATAAATAATTAGTTAATGATTTAGCAATTAATTCTACATCTTTATTTTTGTCTGTTAATTTTACTTTTGTCCATACTTTCATATCCTCATCCCCTGTCTGGTTATATATTTTAACATAATTTTATTTAAAAATAAAGAGACTTTTGCCTCTTTATTTTTCTCCTTCTTCTAGCATGGTAGTAATAAAGATTCCGTATCCTTTTTTTGTATCATTAACTATTACATAGTTTACTGCCCCTATAATTTTATTATTTTGTATGATTGGTGATCCACTCATTCCTTGTACTACGCCACCAGTTTTATTTAATAATTTTTCATCAGTTATTTCAAAAAGAATATTTTTTGTTTTACTGTTTTTATCTATAGCTAGAATGTTAATCTCAAATTCTTCTACTTTATTATTTTCAATTACTGTTTTTATTGTAGCTTTTCCTGTTGTTATTTCATCTTTTGTTCCTACCTCTAAAGTTTCCATATTACTTATTTCTTCTTGATAGTTTCCATAAATTCCAGTGATATCATTATTGTCTATTTCTCCTTCTGATGTTGTTTTGTCGTAGTTTGCATTTTTTTCTCCAGCTGCACCATCTCTACTCTTTTTTATATTAGAAACATTTGCTTTAAAAATTTTTCCATCTTTAATTTCAAATTTTTGAGCTGTTGTTGTTTCTATTATTTCGTGTCCTAAGGCACCAAAACGTCTTGTTCCTGGATCTATATATGTTAGTGTTCCAATTCCATTAATTTGATCTTTCACATATAGTCCAGTCTTTAAAACTTTATTTTCGTCTTCTAATAGTTGCATTTTTATTGTTTTTTCTTTATTGTCTCTTGTTATAGTAAAAATTGTTTCATTTTCTTGTTCTTGTTTTAGAGCTTCTACCATCTCAGAAATACTGTTTACTTTAGTTTCGTTTACTTTGATAATTTTATCTCCTATTTCAAAGCCAGCGTCTTTTGCTAGATAGGAATTATCTACTTCATAAAATCCGACAACTAATACGCCATTTGAGTTTACTTCTATTCCGATTGTTTTTCCTGATGCTATTATGTAGTCAGAATAAGCAAGTGTATTTATGGGAATAATAGTTATTGTTAGAAGAAGTATTGTTAGTAGTAATTTATTTTTTATTTTCAAAAAAATCACCTCTTTTCTTTACTACATTAATAGTTTGATTTTTCTCTGTTTTATTATGTTAAATAGTTTTTACCATTTACACTAAAAATTTACATTTTTTTTGATTTTTTTTATGTAGTTTGCTATAGTTATACTAGAGGTGAATTAGATATGGCATATAGTAACGAGGACCGTTTGGGAATTCCAGATTTTATGCAGAAGACTAATACTTATCATCAAAGACCTGCTTCATCGCAATATAGGAGACAGACTAATGCTAGAAATATGACTGACGATGATTATGAAGTATATGAAGAAATGCGTAGGCGTTCTTTAGATCGGAGAAGTATTCATGCTAAGCAAAGTAGAAAAAAAGTTGATAAAAGTTTAAAAGGACAATTGCAAAGGCATTGGAAAGGTATTGTTTTGGCTATGGGCTTGGGGGCTGCCGCTCTTGTTGGACTTCAATCTCTTGGAGATAATTTACACGAGTTTGATATGATTAATCAAAATCCAGTTGTAGCTGCTACTAGGCAAGCTGTTAATAATCATAAATCTAGGACTGATGATTTGCAGAACTGGCAATTGAATACTTGGGGAGTTGGACAGGATGTGGATGCGATATTGGAAAATGGCGGAGATCCGTTAATTGTACTTGGAACTTTAGGTAGTAGTTTAAATGAGACATATACTCAGGATGAGTTGTCTAGTATTGTAGAACATTCTTTTGGTGAGAATCCTGATACTTTAGTTCGTAGCTTAAATCCTGAAAGATATGAGGATGGTATTCAAGATACAGATTTTAAAGCGGATGTTAGAAATTATATTGTTCAGCAGACAGAAGCAGATATTGCTCGTAGTCATATAGATGCGAATTCTCAACTTGAAGCTATGCTTAATTCTGGTCAAGATATTCAAAATACCGGAGAGAAAGGTATGGGTGGTAAATAATGGATGAGGTAGAAATTTATTCTTTTGATAATAAAGATTATGTTTTAGTTACAAAAATTGATTCTTACTTATATCTTTCTAATGAAAAAGATCCACGAGATATGATGATTCGTAAGGAGGATGTTAACAATCCGGATTTATTACTTCCTTTAGAAGATGATGAAGAGTTTGAGCATGCTTTGTTATTACTTACGAGAAGAAAATTAGAAACTGAGGAAAGTTAATTAAAAAAGCAAATCATTGTTTGATTTGCTTTTTTCTTTGGGGACCTTTTTCAGGCCATTTTGTATATTCATTATATCCATGGGTATTATCTTCTGTTGGGTATACTGTATATGATGTGTGCTCCCAGTTGTATTTTTCTATACTTGGTGTTAAGTAGTTCAGCATATTTGAAGGAATAGCTATACATGGCTTTTCATTTTTTAATTCATAGATTGCTTGGTCAATTAGGTTATCAATAATTCCTTCAGTTAGATACTCTGGTAATATATTTATTGAATGAATTTGTTGTACACCTTGACTATTTTCAAAATCTATCCATCCAATTACTTCGTTTTTTTTCATTGCTATGACGGCATTCCTTCCATCTTGGTATGTAGAGATAGTAGGAATATTGTTTTCTTGAAAAGTTTTTGTAGCTCTTTTCCTAATTTTTTCTAGTCTTCTTGGTGCTACTCCGTAGAGAATTGCCCCCTGTATATTTATGTAGTTAATTTTCATATTTATCCTCTATTTTGTTACTCCTCTACTTTAAAGTCGCTTAGACTACCATCTGGGTTTACGATTTTAGTAATTGCTTCTTCAGCTGATTTTAATTTTTCGTCGCAGCTTTTTGCTAGTTTCATGGCTGTATTAAATTCGTTGATAGCATCATCTAATGGAACTTCTCCACTTTCTAATTTTTTTACAATACTTTCAAGTTTTTCTAAACTTTCTTCAAATGTTAATTCTTTTTCTTCTGTTTTTGCCATAATTATCTCCTTTTTTATTTAAATTACTTCTGCATTGATGGTTCCATCTGTTAGAGTAATTTCTATTTTATCATTTTTATTTAATTCTTTTGTTTTTGTAATAACTTTTCCATCTTTTTTGGTCATGGAATATCCTCTTTTTATTGTTAATAGAGGACTTAGAGTCTCCAATTTTGATATTAGCTGTAAGTATTTATTCTGTTTTAATTCTATTAGTTTTTTTGGTTCTTGAATAATATATGAACTCATAATAGAAATATATTTTTTTTCTTTTTGGGTGATTAGGTTTTTACTTGTAAATTTTAGTCTATCTAGGATGCTATCAAATTGTAATTCTTTTGCTTGATAGATAGCGATAGGATTTTGAAAAATATATCTACTTCGTATTTCATCTAATTTTTGACTATTAATATTAATTTTATGTTGCATTGCTTTATTTAATCTTATTTTTAGTTGATTTAAGTAATTTTCAACATCAGCTTTTTGTGGTACTGCAAGTTCAGCAGCTCCTGTAGGTGTTGGTGCTCTTAAATCGGCTACAAAATCGGCAATGGTAAAGTCAATTTCATGCCCTACAGCGCTTATTACGGGGATATTACAGTTAAATATACCTCTAGCAACAATTTCTTCGTTAAATGGCCATAAATCTTCGATTGATCCACCTCCACGTCCTACAATTAATGTATCTAAGTCGTAGTCTTTTGCTTTTTCTATTTGTTTTACAATATCTTCTTTTGCATTTTCCCCTTGTACCAGTGATGGGAATAGTATAATTTCTGTTAATGGCCAACGCCTTTTAATCGTTGATATGATATCTTTGATGGCAGCTCCTGTTGGTGCTGTTACTACTCCTACTTTTGTTGGAATTTTAGGAATAGGCTTTTTATATTCTTTTCTAAATAATCCTTCTTGCTCTAATTTCTTTTTTAGCTGTTCAAATGCGATGTATAAATTTCCTACTCCATCTTCTAACATATCATTTACATATATTTGATAACCACCATTTGCTTCAAATACACTTATTTTTCCAGTTACTAATACTTTCATTCCATCTTGTGGAGTAAATTTAATTTTTTTTGTACTTGATGCGAACATAATGGCATTGATTCTTGAACCTTCGTCTTTTAAAGTGAAATAGAAATGGCCTCTACTATGAGCTTTAAAATTAGAGATTTCTCCTTTTAGAAAAACTTCATTTAGGTTAACGTCGTTATCAATCTTATATTTAATATATCTAGTTAGTTGTGTTACGGTGATATATTTGTCGTTCATAATTATCCCTTTCTATTTTTCTTCTTCATGATAGATTTTATCTAAAACACCATTTATCATTTTTGTTACAGCTTCTTCTGAATATTTTTTAGAAAGTTCAATTGCTTCATTGATTGCAACAATGCTTGGTGTATCTGTGTACATAAGTTCATATATTCCTAAAGAGATAATTGCTTGATCTACTTTATTTAAACGGTCTATGGTCCAGTTGTTCATATGCTTATTTGCTAATTTGTTGATTTCCTTTTGGTTTTTAATAATTCCGTTTATGCAATCTCTTACATAATCATTTTCTACTTCTAATTGTTCTTTGATTAAGTCATCTACATCATAGTTGTTCTTGGTTTTATCTAATATGTATGTTTGGTAGATTACTTTCATTATAATTTCTCTTAATTCGCTTCTATTTTTCATAAATTATTCCTTTCTATTTATTTCTTTTTTTAGTTCATAAAGATAATTCAAGGCTTCCATTGGTGTCATTTCTAATGGATTCATAGCCTTAATTTTTTCTTCTATCACATTTTTTTTTGGCTCTGCTTCACTTTCTGTTAGTTCAAATAATGATGTTTGAGTAAATGTTTCTTTCTTGATGCTTTTCTTTTCATAGATGTTTAATATTTCATCGGCTCTTTTAATTAGTGATTCTGGTAGATGGGCGAGACTTGCGACATGTATTCCGTAACTTTTATCAACGGCTCCATTTTTTACTTTATGTAAGAAGGTAATTTGACCTTCTTTTTCTATGGCAGATACGTGAACATTTTTTAGATGTTTTAAATCTTTTTCTAAAGAAGTCAATTCATGATAATGGGTCGAAAACATGGTTTTTGCTTTAATCTTATCATGGATATATTCTAATATTGCTTGAGCTAGACTCATTCCATCATAGGTAGCAGTACCTCTTCCTAATTCATCAAATAGAATTAAACTGTTTTCAGTTGCGTCACTAATAGCAGTATTAGCTTCTTTCATTTCTACCATGAATGTAGATTCACCACTGACTAAGTCGTCACTTGCTCCTATTCTTGTAAAGATTTTATCAAAAATTGGCATTGTACAGCTTTTGCATGGAACAAAGCATCCCATTTGTGCCATGATTACTGTAATTGCACATTGTCTCATATATGTAGATTTTCCTGCCATGTTGGGACCAGTAATTAATAAAATGTCTGTTGTTTTATCCATGATGATATCGTTTGGAATATATTTGTCTTTCATCACTTGTTCTACTACTGGATGACGACAATCAATCATTTTAATCATTTTTTCATCAGTTAACGTTGGCCTTACATATTTATATTGATCACTTACGATTGAAAATGCTTGTAACATATCAATCTCACTGATGATTTTTGAGGCTTTTTGTAGTTTCCCGATATATCGTTTTACTACTTCTCGAATATCCATAAAGATTTTATATTCCAAGTTGATAATTTTTTCTTCTGCTCCTAAGATAATATTTTCTTTTTCTTTTAACAATGGAGTTGTATATCTTTCACAGTTGGCTAAAGTTTGTTTTCTATCATATCCAAATTCATCTTTAATTAAATGCTTTTGTCCTTTGGAAACTTCAATATAATATCCAAATACTTTATTAAATCCAACTTTTAGATTTTTTATTCCTGTTCTTTCTCTTTCTTTTTGTTCTAATTCCAAGATAAAGTCTTTAGAACCACTACTAACTCTTTTTAATTCATCAAGTTCTTCATTATATCCTTCTTTGATAAGGTGCCCTTCATGCAGTGTAAATGGAGCATCTTCTAAAATTGTTTTATCTAATAGTTCATATAGTTCATCTAGTGTTTCTAGTTTTTTGTCATATTTTAATTGTTCTAAAATTTCTTTGATTTTTGGAAATGATTTTAATGAACTTTTTAATTGCAGTAGATCTTTAGCATTTAAGTTACCATAACTTACTCTTCCTGCTAATCTTTCTAAGTCATAAACGTTGGATAGTTCCTTTGTTAAATCATCCCTTAAAATGAATTCTGTCGATAGCTTTTCTACCATGTTATAACGTCTTTCTATGGCGTCTTTATTTGTTAATGGATTTTCAATGTTGTATTTTAAATATCTTGATCCCATGGCAGTTTTATTTTTGTCGAGTAACCATAATAGACTATATTGGCGTTCTCTATTTCTTAATGTTTCTGTTAATTCTAGATTTCTTTTTGTATTATTATCAAATTCTAGATATTCACTATTTTTAATAATTTTACATTTCTGTAAGTGATGAAGATCTCCTTTTTTAGTATCTAATATGTAATATAATAAGTGTTTTAAAGTAGATACAAATCTTATATCTTCAATATCTTTATAGATGTATTCATAATTCTTGTCTTCGGATTCTTCTTTTGTAATTGTTACTAATATATTGTAGTTACTTCGTAATATTTCTATTATTTCTCGATCTGTATTATCATTTACTATTACTTCTTTAAACCCATGTTTTGCGATTTCTTTTATTACTTTTTCTTTTTCTCCTTCTACTAGCATAGCATAAACTTCTCCAGTAGAAATATCAGCAAAACTAATTCCATAACAATAATCAAAACTATAGATATTGGCAATATAGTTATTACTCTTAGAATCTATATTTTCATCGATTCTAGTTCCTTTAGTAACTACTTGTATTACATCACGTTTTACCATTCCTTTAGTAAGTTTTGGATCTTCTAATTGCTCACATATTGCTACCTTATAACCTTTTTCAATAAGTTCATCAACATATGCTGCATAGGCATGATGTGGTATCCCACACATCGGTACACGCTCTTCTAATCCGGCTTGTTTTCCTGTTAATGTTAATTCTAATACACGGGATGCAAGGATGGCATCATCAAAAAACATTTCATAGAAGTCACCAAGGCGAAAAAAGATAATACAATCTTCGTATTTATCTTTTATCTCCATATATTGTTGCATCATAGGACTTAATTTTTCTCTTTGTACTTCACTACGTTTCATTTTTTTCACCACTAGTACCATTATAGCAAAATTTATTGTTATTTCATAGTAAAACAATTATTTTATGTATGTAAAAATGTCATTTTTTCACGAATAAGAAAAGATAATTCTTTCTTTTTATTTATTAAGTTTTTTAAAACTATATTTATATTTTTCTTTTTTTTAGGAACTAGATAAGAATTTTCGTTTCTTTTCGTAATTTCTCCAAAAGATATTGCTAGTTTTTCGATAGGTATAAATAAATTTACTTTGTCACTATAAGTTTTTAATACGGAGTTCATTAATGCTATATATGAATTTGTACTATTCTTTAGTTTGATAGTAATTGTTTCCCTTGGAATAATGTTGTTGGCATATTTAATATATAAATATACGTTTTTTGTACAAAGTCCTTGTTCTTTTAATTTTAAAATATTGAAATCTAAAAGTTCTATTAGTTCTTTGGTGCCTTCTTTTTTAGTTTTTATAGTTTCAAATTTGGTACATGCTGAAATTGTTTTTGGGAGTTTCTTTTCATTTAATTCTTTTATTGTTGTACTTTCTATTCCTAAAGAATGATTGATTAAATATTCTGCGTTGTAGCCAAATTCTTCATATAATTTTTCATAAGAGTAGTTTCTGATATCTTCCATAGTGTTAATTTTTAATTTTTTTAGTTTTAACATCATGCTATTACTTATTTGCCAGAAGTCACTTAGTGGTTTATGAGTTGAGCAAGTTAAAATGTATTCTTTTTCATCTAGATATGCAATTTCTATTTTTTTAGTTTTGGTAATAATATCGCATGCAGTTTTGGCTAGAAAAAGATTTGTGCCTATTCCTATGTTTACTTCTAGATGATTCTTTTTTATCAATTTCGTCTTTAAATTTTGGGCTAGTTGATATGGTGTTTGTTCATATAGTTCTTGGTAGTTTGTGATATCTATAAAGTACTCTTCTTTACTGTAAGCAAAGATATCTTCATAGAAGAATGTATCTGTTAATGTTTCATAAATTTTATATGAATCGGCTTTTATGATGCCCTTTTTCTCTTTCTTAATTTGTAATACTAAATATTTCTTTTTCATAGTTTTTCCTCCCTTTCATTATCTGATATTATTATAGTACAATTGTTCGTATAAAAACAATCGAACAAATAAAAAAACTCGAAAAAATTTTCGAGAAAATAAAAAAGAGGATTTTCCTCTTTATTTTATCAAGTTTTTGAAACTGTCAATTAAATTGTCAACATAAGCACAGCTCATAAAACATACAACAGAATCTTTTTCATCTTTTAATTTGTCGATTGTATCAATACTAATCATATCTCCATTTTTTAGATTGTCTACAATTATGTGAGATGTAATACCTGGGTAATCTTCTTGACGTTCCCTATTACAATCGATTTCTGTTAGATAAGTTTTATCTGCAATATTGAATGCTTCAACAAATTCATTTTTGAAATCTTTTGTTCTTGAATATGTATTTGGTACGAACACAACGACTAAACGTTTATTTGGATATTTTTGTTTTACTGCTTCTAATGTTACTTTGATTTCTGTAGGATGATGAGCATAGTCATCTATAATTACACAGTTTCCTATTTTTGTTTCAGCAAAACGTCTTTTTGCATTATGGAAAGTTTCTAATAGCTCATGAATTTTTTCTACTGTTAATCCTAGCTCTTTAGCAATTGTGATTGCTGCTGCTGCATTTGCTACCATATGCTTTCCATATAATGGAATATCAAAATGTCCAAATAATTCATTATTAATATATAAGTCAAATACTGATCCTGTTTCTAATAATTTCATGTTTTTAATTACTATGTCATTATTGTCATTAAAGCCATAAAACATAACTTTTGTTTTATAATTAATTTTTCTTACTTCTGCATTGTCACCGTTGGCCACTACTAATTTTTTAGTTTGATTTGCAAAAATATCAAAGGTGTTTCTGATATCATCAATATCTTTGTAGCATTCTAAGTGTTCTGCTTCTATATTAGTAATAATAGAATATGCTGGATGATAATCTGTAAAATGACGATTAAATTCATCACTTTCTACAACGAAGTATTTATTTTTTTTGTCTGCATAGCCGTCTCCAGCTCCAATGAAGTAGTTGCAACCCACGGTTTCTTCTAAGAGATGTCTAATTAGAGATGAAGTTGTTGTTTTACCATGGGTTCCGCTGACTCCGATGGTTTCAAACATATTGATGACATCTCCCATAAGTTCACTATATTTTTTTACGGTTAGCCCTAGTTTTCTTACTCGTTTCATTTCTTCGTGGTCTTCTTTAAAAGCAACACTGTAAGTTACAATAGTGTCTTTATCTATTTCATGGTCGTGGTCATAATAAATTGGAATATTTCTTTTTTCTAGACCATCTTGGGTAAATTTATGCCCTTTAGCATCATCATACCCACTTACTTCATTTCCTAAGTCGTAAAGTATTTGTGCAAGTGTTGACATTCCTGTTCCTTTTATTCCTATACAGTAGTATTTCATAATTTCACTCCTATTCTTTTTTTAGTATACGTTACTTTTTATTTCTAGTAAAGGTATAGTATTTTATGATATGTGTTGTAATTTTGTTAGTTCTCGCTCTTTCTTTGAATAAATACATCCACAGTAATCTTGTCTATATAGACCATATTCTTTAGATAACTCAATGCTTCGTTTATACCCATTTTTCTTTTTAAAGTCAGCATATAAATAAGTTGGTGTATATTCTTTGTCTAATTCTTTTCCTATTTTGTTTAGCCAGTTGCTATTTTTATATGGACTAATACTTAGGGTTGTTGTAAAATAGTCAAAGTTTAAATCTTCGGCTACTTTAGCGGTTTCTCTTAGTCGTAATTCATAACATTTGTAGCATCGTTTCCCTCTTTCTTTTTCTTCTTCTAGACCGGTTGCCATGTCAAAGAATTCTTTTGGATTATATCTTCCTCTTAATACTTTTATATTGTCTACATTTAATTTTTTTACAAAGTTTTCAATTTCATTCAGTCTTTTTTCATATTCTTCTTTTTCTGTAATGTTAGGATTGTAGTATAGAATTGTGATATCAAAGTATTTAGAAATACGTTCTAATACAGCTGATGAACACGGGGCACAACATGCGTGTAGTAATAGTTTGTTTTTATTAGAAACTTCTTCAATTTGTTTTTCCATTTCTAAATCGTAGTTCATTCTATCACCTCTATCTCTGTATTATATCATAATTTTTCATTCTGTGTTATACTTTTGGTGGTGATAGTATGAGTACAGTAGAATATGTTATTTTAGGGCATCAGAATCCAGATGTAGACAGTATTGTCAGTGGCTATTTATTAGAGAAGTATTTGAATAATCACGGATATTGCTCTAAGTTTATTATACCCGATTTAAAAATTGATAATGAAAATTTAATTATTTGTCGTAATTATGGATTGAATCCTAGTGATTATCAAGGCATATTACCACGGGATGAGGATCAGAAATATATTTTGGTTGACCATTTTGAACGTGATGTTCCAGGGGTGGTGTCTGGTGTTATTGATCATCATCCTACTAACCAGGAGTTTTCTTATTCTTATTATAGAAACGAGAAAGCAAGTTCTACTGCAAGTATGATTGTTAAAGGAAAGGAAGATGAATTTACTAAAGATGAGATTTGTCTTGCGGTACTTGCTACTATGGTGGATACTGTATCCTTTCATTCTAGTAAAACTTTGCCAGAAGATGTTACCTGGGTTAAAGAAATGGTACACAGATATCAACTTCCTTATTCGCAACTATATCAGGAAGGTCTTTGTTTGACTAATGCTTGTGAACCTAGCGACTTTTTGAATCATGGATTAAAAGAATATCAGTTTGGTGATAAACGGATTGCTTCTTCCTCTGTCTTGCTATTACATCCTGATGATTATAAAGAAATGTATCCTTCTGTATTTTCTCTTTTACAAAATTATGTTTTAAATAAAGAATTGGAAATGTTTGCTTTGATTATTCATGATATGACTAGTTTTTGTTCAAGTGTTTACTATGTGGATGCTACTGAAGTTAGAAAAAAAGAATTTGATCACTTTATATCTCGTGGTAGTGAAGTTATACCAGAGTTAGAAAAGAAGCTATATATAAAGAAATAAGCTATGTTTATGCATTGTTTATTTCTTTTTTTCATATTATTTAATATGAATTCTATTATTGTTAGCTTTTTAATTACTACATTTGCCGGATTATCAACAATGATTGGAATAATTCCTATTTTTGTTTCCAATGATAAAGCAGAAAAAATTATTCCCTCTTCTTTACTTTTTGCTAGTGGTGTGATGCTTACTATTTCTTTTTTATCATTAATACCTGAAGGTTTTGCGCTGTTTTGTGAAAGTAACTTTATTTTTCCTAGCATCTTATTTACAGCTATTTTTGTTGTAGTTGGGATTATCTTTTCTTCTAAAATATCAAAAAAAATAGAAGAAAAGCTTTCTTCTAACTACTTATATCGTTTAGGTATTGTTACTGTGATTGCTTTAATATTTCATAATATTCCTGAAGGAATTACTACTTTTCTTTCTAGCAGTCATGACTTGTCTTTAGGAGTTACTTTATCTTTAGGAATTGCTTTACATAACATTCCTGAGGGAATCAGTGTTGCAGTACCTATTTATTTTGCTACTGGTAATCGAAAAAAAGCAATCGTATTTACTTTTATTTCTGGGTTTTCTGAGATGATTGGGGCCGTTCTTGCTTATTTATTTTTAGCTCCCTTTATTACAAACTTTGTTTTGGGCATTATTCTTTCTATGGCAGCGGGGATTATGATTCATATTTCTATTTATGAGTTGCTACCATCTTCTTTTAAATATCCTTTAAATGCGAAAGTCTTGTTGTTTTTTTTAATAGGTGTTTTTGTTATGTTTTTATGTCATTTTTTTATTTAATTACTGTTGGTGCTAAGAAATCGAAAAAAGGAATGTTTCTTAATATGCCATAAATAATAAATATTACAATTATCATTATCCATATTTTAGTTGGTATTTTATTATATAGAGGTTCTTTCTTTGAGATAATACCTTCTATCACAAAAAATATAAAAAATGGCAAACATATAAAAAGTAAAGGATTATATCTAAATGCTTGGTAAAAGTCTAATTGTAATATAGAAAGTAACATTCTAGTAATCCCACATCCTGGACAGTATAGTCCTATTGTTTTTTTGATAGGACAATCTAAATAAATGTGAAATTTATTTCCTAAATAGAGGTAAGTTATTAATAAGATGAGTAAAGAGATACAGATTATTATCTTTTTTTTCATAGAAAGAAAAAAAGCATTGCGCTCTTATCTTACTCCTGCTTCTTTTCCAGCAAGCTGATTTAGTTCATTTTGCATTAAAGCATAATTGATAATTCCAAGGCCAAATAATTGAAGTATTAAATATAGCACTGAATTATCTTCTGCATTAAGACCAGCTTTTTGTTTTGCCATAACAAGAGTTTTACCCATCTTATATGCCCAGTAAATACCATAAATACCACAGGTAACTAAGGTTAATAAGAAAGCAATTCCTCCTGATGGCGCTTGTTGATCTCCACTTGCTAATCTTGCATCATCTGTAAGAACGATAAACCAATAGATTCCGTAGATTCCACAAGTTACGATTGTTAAGATGATAGCAACTGCAATATTTCTTTCTCTCATTTTCTCACCTCTCTATGATTAAATCATATCATACGTTTTGACATATTTCTATATTTTTTTTAATTTATTTAGATTTAGATGTTATTTGTCACTTTTACTGTTCTTTTTTTCTATAAGATATTTTTCTAGATAATTGGCAACTCCTTCTTTGTCATTCGATAGTGTTATATCATCTGCGTTTTCTTTTACTATGTTTTCTGCGTTTTTCATAGCTATTCCTAACCCTACTCCTTTAATGATAGGAAGATCATTTTCACCATCACCGAAGAAAATAACTTTATTAGGTATAGTTTTTAAATCATCACATAGAAGCTCTAGTGTCTTCAATTTGTTTATTCCATTAGGGTTTATGATTAGCCAAAATTTACTGTTTAATTGATCTGTATTACTCATATTTGTTACGTTGACATTTTTATAGTTCTTTATAATCTCTTTGTCTACATCATATATATCGGAACCGTTACTTAATATTAAATAATCGAACAATTTGATGTTTACTGCTTCTTTTACACTTGATAGGTTTCTGGCGGTTACTCCTACGATAAAGTAATCACTTTCTTTTAGTGTGTCTAAATTTTTTTGTTTTAGGTGTTATTTTTTATTGCTAGTTAATAGTGTTCCGTCTAGATTTGTTGCGATTATATTGTATTTTATTTTTTTCTTTTCTCTTTTCTATATTGTTGTATTTTTCTAATTCTTTTTTAAATTCCTCTTTTGATAATTTACTTAAATCTTTATCAAATGCTAATGGAGATGTCGTAATTTCTTTTCCCATCCAATTTTCTTTTTGATATTTGTTTTTTTCTTCTTTTGTTTGGAATGTAACTTCTACACGATATAATCCTTGATGGTCTCCTAAATATTTTTTAATAGATACTCTATCATCTTTTAAATATAGATAACTATCTCTTATGATTTTAGAGCGTGCTTGTTCTTTTAATGATAGAAATTCCTTTTCAGAAATATCTGCTTTTTCTATGATATCGTTGTTGTCATCTAATATTTCTTTTTGATAGTCTTTATCTTTCTTTTGGACTCTTAAACTATCATTTATATAATATCTTTCATACCTAATTGGAGGACTTAATTCTAAATTGTTAAGTGATGAAACGATATATCTTTTTGTATTTTTTCGCATATTTTCCTCTTCCTTTTTAAAATATGATAACTTATTTTTCTATTATACTTTTTGCAAGTAAGGCTGCACCAATAATACCAGGTTGTTGCAAGTTTGCTGTTTCTATTATTGTGTTTTTGGCAAGTGGATGTGCTTCTTTTTTGAAATTATCAATTACTTCAGATAAAAATCTATCTTTTGACTTCATCACTCCGCCACCTAGAATAATAATATCTGGGTTTATTGTGGATGAGATATTTAATAGTAATGTTGTTAGATTCTGCTTAAATTCTTTTATAATTTCTTCTGCTACTGAATGATTGTTTTTCTCTAATTCAAACAGTTCGCTTGTGTTTTTTATGTTTTTATCTATTTTGTTCTGGGCTTTTTTTGTTAGTGCAGTACCACTTATTAGCTGGTGGGCTGTATTTTTTCCGTCTAATATCATTCTGGAAAAATAGGCTCCTAAATTATTACTGCCATGATATATTTTCTTGTCGATGATTACTCCGCCACCTAATCCGGTACTTATTGTTATATAACAAACAATGTCTTTTTCTTTTCTATCTCCTGATATAGCCTCTGCAAATGCCGCAACTCGTGCGTCGTTTTCTAAAATGATTGGTTTATCAAACTCTTTGGTTAGTTTTTCTATGAAAGGATAATTATTTAATAGACTTATGTTCTGAGAAGTTTCTATATTTCCTGTTTTTTTGTTAATAGAACCAGGTGCGCCAATGCCAATCGCTCTACATTCTTTATAATTTGGAACTAGTTTTATTAAGCTTTTTATTTTGTTATATAAATCATCTGCGGTAGTTACATTTTCTAGTGTTTTTTCAAGGTGTTCAAAAATTAGTTCTTCTTTTTGATTTATCTTTCCTACTCTAATATTTGTTCCACCTATATCCAGTCCTATATATTCCATTTTTTCACCTCTTATTCTTTCACTTTTTTAGTGATAGTAACGTACAGCACTCTACGTGATATGTTCTTGGAAACATATTGTATGGTCTAATATATTCTATGTTGTATTTTTCTTTTAATAAGTTTAAATCTCTAGCTAGAGTTACTGGGTCACATGATACGTATATTAAAGTTTTTGGTTTTATTTCTAGTAACTTTTTTATCACTTTCTTATCTAATCCACTTCTTGGAGGATCTATAATTGCAGTGTCATATTCTTTTGTAATTTCTTTGGTTAAGTCTTCTACTTTTCCTAGTTTATAAGTGCAGTTTGTAGCGTTATTTAATTTTTTATTATCATTTGCATCATCTACTGCATCTTTGCAAGACTCTATTCCTAGAACTTTGTTTACTGATTCGCAAATATAAATACCTATTGTTCCTGTTCCGCAGTATAAATCTAGTACGTTTTTAGAGTTTTTTTCTTGTATTATTTCTTTTATTTCATCATATAGTTTTTCTGTAATTATGCTGTTTACTTGGAAGAAAGATTTTTCTGATACTTTATACTTTTTATTGCCGATATAAGATGTTATGTAGTTCTTTTTAGCAGTTGGAGATAGTATTTCATCTGTTTTGTTCCCTATTTTTAGTATGATGCCTTTTTTATTGCTTGGTTTGATGCTTTTTAGAATTTCATTTAATTTATCATTTAGTAATAGACACTTTGTTATAGGAATAATAGTATTACTTTCTTTTTCGTAAAGTCCTATTTTCTTGTCGTCTTTATGAAGAGTAATTTTATTACGATAGTGGTATGGGTTGTCATAGATGATAGGTTTTATTTTATCATTTGATACTTTTGCGAACTTGGTCATGATTTCTTTTACTTTTTCTTCTTTAAATTCCTGTTCTTTTTCAAATGATATATGGTCTAGATTACATCCCCCACATCTAGCATAATATGGACAGTTTGATGTTATTCTATCTTTACTTTTTTCTATTACTTTTTTTGTTGTTGCGAGATAGTATTTTTTCTTTTCTTTTATTACTTCTATTTCTACTACTTCATCTTTCAATGCACCTTCTACAAAGCAAATTTTATTTTCAATTTTTGTAATTCCTCGTCCGTAGTGATCTAGTTTTTCAATTTTTACTTGCAAAAGTATCACCTCTCATACATTATATCATATTTTTATACTCATACTAATATTAGGTGATTTTATGTTTTTAGTTCAAAGAATTAAAAAAACTATTTCTATATCCAAGGATTATAAAATTCGAGAATTCATGGTTGATAGAAAAAAAGTATATTTAGTTTTTAATGAGGTTTTATGTAGTACTACTATGATTAATGATTTTATTTTAGACGATTTAATTCGTCTTTCTAAGCGACAACTTAAAAATGTAGAAAGTCATTTACCAGATGCTAATGTTATAGGGATTGAAGAAAAAGATATTTTTAGTTTTGTTAATCAAGGGTTTGCAGTTTTAATTACTGATAAACTGTACGCTATTGAAGTGAGAGAAAGACTTGATCGTGGAGTCGCTTCTGTTCAAAGCGAATTATCAATTACTGGTCCTAAAGATAGTTTTACAGAGATGTTTAATACTAATCTGGGACTTATTCGACGAAGAATTAAAACAACGAATTTGGAGTCTTTAGATTTAGAGGTTGGTAGATATACTAAAACAAAAGTTACTATTTTATCCGTGAAAGGAATTGTAAAGGAAGAATTGGTTCAAAAAGTTTATGATCAATTAAAGAGAATATCTATTGACGGTATTATTGATTCTAGTTATTTAAAATCTTATTTAGAGGGAGATCATACTTTATTCCCTACGGTCATGATGAGTGAACGCCCAGATAGAGCATCTATGGCATTATTAGAAGGTAAAGTTGTTATACTTACTGATTTAAGTCCTTATGCTTTGATTCTTCCTAGTTTCTTTTTAGATTATTTTCATACTGTTGATGATTATTACCAAAAGAATAGTAATACTACTTTTATTCGAATTATTCGTGTCATTGCTTTTTTTGTTGCGATATTCTTACCAGCGATTTATATTTCAGTTACTACTAGGAATTATGACTTAGTTCCTTATCGGTTACTGTTGATTTTAAAAGCAGGACGAACGTTTGTGCCTTTTGCGGCATATATTGAGGCATTATTTATGATTATTGCTTTTGAAATATTAAAGGAGTCTGATATTCGTATGTCAGCAACGACAGGTAGTGCTGTTTCTATTTTAGGAGGACTTATTTTAGGGGATGCTGCTGTCAGTGCTGGAATTGTTTCCCCTATTATGATTATTATTATTGCTATTTCTTCGATTGCAGCATTAATTTTCCCATCTAATGAACTTGTTAATGCTATTCGTTTTTATAAAATTAGTATTTTGCTTTTATCTGCTTTCTTTGGTATTTATGGAGTGTTTGTCGGAGCTGTTTTCTTGTTTTATAAACTCATTTCTATGAAAAGTTTTGGTTTTTCTTATTTGTCTCCTATTATTCCTTTTGATAAATATGAGTGGAAGGATTCTATTTTAAGAAAGGAACAAAAAACTAAGTATCGTAACTCTTATATTACTGATAATGTTGTTCGAGGGAGGAATTTATGAAGCTTATAAAAGCATTGGGAGTTATTTTTGTCTTATTACTTCCGGTAGTGATTTTTGGAAATCCGAAGTATGTTGAATTGAATGATTTAGCTATTATTCGTGGTGTTGGTATTTCTTGTGGAGAAGAGGTCAATTTATATTTTCAAGAAATTATTCCTGTAAAAAGTGATAATGGGATTAGTTATCAGTATGAGTATTATCAAAGTAGTGGCAAAAATATAAATACTGCTTTTCAAAAAATGAGGCTAAAAACTAAAAAGAAACTCTACTTATCTAAAGTAGAGTTTCTAGTGACTGATTGTACAAAAAGTAACAAAGCCATTAAACAATTTGAATTGGAAAATATAAAAATATACCATGTACAAGCAGATGTTTTTCATCGATTAAAGAAGATTAAGGAGTAGATTCATTGCATTCAAAATAACGATTTGTAAAATAGATTTTTTGATTAATTAGTTTGTCATTGAAGTAGTTTTCTTTTAAATCTTGATTACTAGGATTTCTATCAATGATGTCTTGGTTAATAGTTATTATAGTTTGATTTTCTGTTTGCTCTATTATCACACCTTCTAGACTTTGAAAATAGGAAAGCTCCATCGAAGGCAAAAGATCATTTTCTATGGTATTAATTACTGAGTATTCTGTTGTTGGAGTTGTTGTATACGTGATTTTTGTTTGATTTACTTTTGAATTAATATATCTAACTTCTACAACTTCTGTTGTTTGTTCTTCTGCATAATTTCTAGTACAAGTTAAGAGAGTTATTTTATCAGTGTTTGTTGGTTTTGTTTCTTCTATTTTAGGAAATAATAGTCGAAACAATGGTGGTAATATAATTAATAAGGATAATATTATGATTATAATAAATGCTCTGATTGGATGAAATTTTTTATTCATTATTATCACCTATTTCTTTTATTGTTTTATATTTGCTCCAAAGAATATATGTTACTAAAAATGGAAATATTGGAAGAATAATCCATAAGAGAATTGGTAATTTACTCTCTTCTAATACATTATACTTTCTTAATGGTATTAATTCACATATAGACCAAATCAACGTATATCCTGAATAAATGGAGAAGACGATACCTAACACTTTTAGTAATATTGTATCTTTTTTGATAGATGTAAGTTTTTTACTTTTTAGTATCATTATTATTGTCACCAGGACTAGTATTAATGTTATTGGTAAAATTATATATAAAAATAAAGTTAAGAAGATATTTTTATTTATCATTTGTACTCTCCTTATTATATAGATATATCATATTTTTTAGATATTAGCAATTAGCGAATGATAATCTGTAGGAATTTTGCTAAAGCTAAAGCTTGTTCTTCGTTTACTATTAAACCTTTCATACTAGGAATATCTATTTTAATATGATTGATATTGCAAGTTGTTAAATCAATATCTTTTAAGTTGGTTTCAAACACGTCTACTGAATCTAAGTTACAGTTTGTAAGCTGTAATTTTTTTTGTTTCATTTTGTATAGTGATGCTTCTTTTAAATTACATTCCGTGAAAATTACTTTATCTAATTCTGCTAAAGCAAAAGTTGCATAAGATAAGTTACAGTTTACAAATTCTACTTCTTTTAGAAAAGCATTAGAAAAATTAGTACCAACAAAATTACAATTGGTAAATACAACTTTGTATATAGATTGGCCACTTAGATTAAGATTTGAAAAGATAGAAGAGTTTATTTTACTATCTGTGATTTCTAAATAATTAAACTTTGAGTTTTTCCAGTCAATTTTTTCTAAAGTTGCATTTTTAATTTCTAATTCTTCAAAAGTTATATCAATTTCTTTATTTTCTAGTTGAATATCTTTTATTTTATCTATTTTTTCCATGATTACCTGCTTTCTATTTCTATCCCTTTTTCTAATTTTTTAAGTTTTTTATTATTATGATAGGCATTTTTAAAGGTGATAGGAACTCCTTTTGAATTATCTGGATCTATTCCTAGCTGAATCTGAAAATGGATATGTGGACCTTGTGTATTACCGCTATTACCTACTTTTCCTATTAGTTGTCCTTCTTTGACTAAATCTCCGATTTGAACGTTAAAAGTTCCTTTTTCGAAGTGACAAATTGTAGAATACTCTCCATGATTATGCTTTATAATGATGTGGTTTCCTCTAGGATTATCGCAATCATTAATTATTTTTCTGTCTTTTGTAATATGAGTATTTTTATATTTATCTATTATTTCTACTACCCAACCGTCTGAGGGGGCATAAATATTTTCTAAATATGAATAGTAGTTTTCATTTTTTGTAAGATCACCGTGATATGGAAGATTTTCTTTTCTTATTTCAAAGTCGTAGGCATAACGTTGACCTATAATATTCCAAGAATGAGAATTTTTCTTTTTTGTTCCGCCATATTCTATATACCAAATTCCTTTAAATGGAAGAATGTATTTGTTTTTACTCATGATGTTTTAGCCTTTCCATTTTTTCTCGTAGTAATTTTCTGCGGTCCTCTTCTACTTCTTTTTTTTCTATTATCTTTTCATTTTCTATCGAAAAGATCAATCCTTCCCTAGGTTCAAATGAAAATTCTTCTTTTTTTATTTCTATTTTTTCTTTCGTTTGGAGATTTTCAGCAATTACAAGATTTTTTTCTATTCTATCAATTGCGTACATATTATCACCTACCCGTTTGTATCAGTTTTAGAAGTATTAACTTCTATGTTTGTTCCGTCGGTAATTATTTTGATTGTTCCATCTTGATCCGTACGATATGTTGTTATATTATGGGAAGCTAGAGTATTTAATACTGTTGTATGAGGATGTCCATATTGATTATCTACACCTACAGAAATAACAGCATATTGAGGATTTACTGTATTTAAGAACTCCTCATTTGTTGCAGTAGAAGAACCGTGATGTCCCACTTTTAGTACGGTTGATTGTAAGTCACTTTTATTTAATTGTTCTTCTACTTTCGTTGAAGCATCTCCAGTAAACAAAAAGCTTATGTTTTGATAAGTTACTTTTAATACGATGGATGTGTTATTTAAGTCACTTTCTTCTTCTGTTCCTACATATAGTACTTTAACAGTAGCATCTCCTAATTTAAAGGTAGCGTTTGTTTTAGGAATAGATAAACTCATATTCTTCTCTCCTAATGCATCTAATACATCTTCAAATGTTTTGGTTGTTGTAATTACATCTGGCATGTAGAATGTCTCTATATTAAAGTTTTCTATAACATCATCAAGTCCACCTATATGATCTTCATGAGGATGCGTACCTATTACATAGTCAAAATTAGAAATATTTTGGTTTTTGAAGTAATTTACTAACTTAGGACCATCTTCATTATTTCCAGCATCTATTAGCATATAATGGCCTTCATTTTCTAGAAGAATTGAATCTGCTTGTCCTACATCGATAAATGTTACTTCTAATCTTTCTTCTGCAGTAACAGGTGCTTCTTCTATTCTTTTATTTACGTTATCTTGGTTATTTTCTATTGGATAATTTTGAAATAGATAAAATATTCCAACAATAACTAATATTATAAATGATGAAATTATTTTTTTCTTTCTTTTCATATTCTTACCTCTATTCTATTTTAATCATATCATATTTTTTTATGAATGATAATAATGGATGACTTTTATTGCTAAAGTTATATTCTTCTTGGATTACTTTCTGTGTTTTCTTTATTTTGACTGCTATGCATTTTATTTTCTATTTTTTCAATTACGGAGTCTATTGCTGGTTTTTGATAGATAGTAGTATTATTATTTCTTTCTATGTCTAATTTATGGACGATTTCCATGTTCACATTATCTTGTATTACTTGAGCATCATATCTGTCTTTTGGTCTAGAATTCTTTTTGGAATTATAAATGCTTTCTAGACTCATCATTTTATATGGTGTGTTGTTGTAGTATCTAATTGTATCTGAAAAAGCCATAGTAGTATATTCTTTTGTAAAATGATGTTCATCTACTAATAATTGCCCATTGATAGTGTTTTCGTTTTCAAAGTAGTATTCTTTGGTGGTGATACTGCCATCTTCTTCTCTTGCGAAAAGAAATAATCCGATATCTAAAGGTCTTCCTTGATACACTATTTTATATTCGTGGCCATGAACTTCTTTATGAGCCATATTACTAATAAATTCAAAATCGGGGTTGTTATCTATTCTTTCTTTTAAACTTTCTAATTGTTCCTCATTAATAAATAAGTCTAAATCACTGTGATATCTTTCTAATGGATGGTTTGTTGCTATATACCCCATGATTCCACCAGTATAATAACAATCAAAATCTCCTTCTAAAAGTTTATTGAACTCGTCAAAGACAGTCATAGCAAGCTGATGATTTTCTGTTAATGGCATATGAGTATACTCCATATTCATACTTTTAATCCAATTCAATCTGTCTATTAAATCATTAGCTGTTTTATATTTTTTTGGATTGATTTTTATAATGGATTCTACATTATCAAATATAGTTTTTTGAGTTAACCTTTTACTGTTTAATAAACCATTTAATGTCACTATAATTGTATCTATAACATCATTTTCGTCCATTGATTGAAGTCTTCTAATTGTTGATGCTATTTCATTGGGATCTGTTATGTTTGCTTCTTTAGCAAAAGTGATAACAAGTTTTTCAATACTTTCTTTTTGGATATCGTTCATATTTTACCTCTCTTTATTTTCATTATAACATTTTTATATTAAGCAAACTTATTATCAATCATAAGTTTACATCAAATTTACTTCAAAAAAAGAAAGTGTCTAGACACTTTCTTTTATTACGCAAAAAATATTTTAAATCAATCAATTCTTCCAATTTGTTAAAATATATACTAGTTTTTTTCATTCACTTAATGAAAATTATCTTTAAAGTAAATTAGAGGTAACTTCATTACTTCTTTCTACGTATAGATAGACCTTATATGTTGAGTTTTCCTTACACATAACACAACCAAAAGTATCATTTTGATTCTCCTGTTGATATATGTCTAGTACATTGTCTTCTATAGCCGGTTTTTCTTTATTAATATTCATTACTACTTCACTTCGAATATCAATACTAACATTATAACATCAGATTATTATATAAACAATCAAATATTACCATTTATACTAAGGCTTTTTACTTGGTGGTTCTACTATTATGTTTCTATTTTTATCTAATAATATAGGCGAAATATCTTCTAATATTTCATCATCATTTTTAGAATAACTATCATACATTTCAATTTTAAATGACTGACCATCCCTGATTTTGATATGCAAAAATCTTCGCAAATTAAAAAGTAATATACCTGAATCCAGTTCGTAATACTCTTCAACTTTTATTGACTGAATATCTGAATATGGAACAATATGTACTTTTCTTTTGGAGACTAAGCAAAAAAAGTTAGATGTTAATAAAAAATTATTTTTACTCCAGTATATTACATGATTGCATTCGGTGTTATATTTATTTTTTATTAAATTTATTTTAATTTTTTTTACATAATAATATCTAAAAATATTTCCAACAGAAAATACTATTGCTCCAATTAGTTCAATAAAAATTATCGATATAAAAAAGGAGTCATTAGTACGTCGAAATATAATATATGTTAAGATTATAATTATTATTCCTATAATTAAATTTGTAAGTATTATTTGCTTTGATTTTGATATACATTTGTTTATATTTATATAATGTTCATCCATTGCTATAAATTCCTCCACCTTTATTATATATGTAATTATATCATACATTGAAATTATAATGAAATCTATTATTATTTTTTACATGTATTTTACTAATAACTAATTATCTGTATATGAAAAAGAATAACACAAGAGTGTGTTATTCTTTCGTTAAACTGGTATATTAAATCCGATTTTTATGCCACCACCTATTCCAACAAAACCGCTAATATCAATTCCAATAAACATTTTATCGTCATCAGGTGTTTTTTCGCCTGTGACTTTAAAACTTTCATCCCCTATCTCATATCCTAATACTATATCTTTTTCCGTGGCTGGGTCGTTCCAAATTTCATCTTCCCACGGCATTGCAAAAGGGTTGCTATCTCTATTGCCTTGTGTTTTATATCTGCTCCAAATTCTCCTTTAATCGGTCCTATACCAATTTTACCATCACAGTTAAATCCGATTTCTCCTTCGATTATAAAAGAACTATTAATTGCTTGTAACCAATCACATAATGTATTTACTATTTTTTTACATCCGACATACAAAAATATAAATTTTTACTTTTATATTTTTATAGCTTTTTCATAAAGATATAGCTAGATTTCTACCCATTTTTTGAATTATAATTAGCCTATAAAAAGATTAATAAACATTTTAACTTAGAATATATAGAAATATTTTAGATATATCAATAGTATAATGGAAATATAAAAAATATACATGTCTAAGTTTTATCTTTAATGGTTTATTGCAAAATGGTAAACTTTTCTCTCTTTTGGAAATATTATTTGTATAGAGTAATGATTGTCATCTTCCATATTTATATCATTAGGATAAAGGTAATAATTTCCAATTTTAGTGAGATTCGAAATATTTGTAGTTTTATCAAATATACTTAATTCTTTTTCACATAAGTCATCGTGATATATATTTAGTATTTTTGTAATTTCTTCTAAATTGCTTTCTGTAATTTTTTTGAACCCATTTTTTCGGATTATTTTTTCAATATCTTTATCACTATCATAATTAAAAATATAAAAGTCCTCTCCCTCCCCAAAAGAGTAACGATAAATAATATCTGTACTTAAGGGCTTTTCTAGCGATACACCATAATTTATATAGGCTTCTAAATATATCATATCAAAATTTTTTAAAAATATAATGAGTATTGCCATTATTAAACAAATTAACAAAGTAATAGTTCCTGAAATAAGCATCTTTTTTTTCATCTATATATCACCTCTTATTACCATTACATTTTGGATAGTATTATCGTTCTGTATATTTTATTCTGTACGATACACTCCATTCATAAGACTTTAGTAATCCAGTTTGTTCCATGACGAAGCCAAGGTTGTTAGCTAAGTTTGCAAATGAAAAATCAGGTCTATATTCAGTAAAATCATAAATATCCGACATGCTAATAGTTACATCCCATGTATTGTCATTAATCTTTTTCCCAGATACATATATATCAACATGCTGGATTGAATAAAATAAATCGCCTGTCATTTCAGCATCATTATATCCTAAACAATTTGAAAAACTACTAGAGTTACTATTATTTGTCACACAAGTTTTAATTGCACCTTGTACTTGCGGCGAATTTTTTGATTTGTTTATAATCTGTTTTTGTGTGTTTTTGGAAATATTACCAGAAGGATTGTACATAGATTTATTAAACATATTTCTAGATACATCATAACCTTTGGCACCCAAAAAGATATTGGAAGCTACAGTAATTACTGCTTTTGCTATTTTAGCTATTGGCGAATTTGAAATAGTTTTTTTTATAATAGATGATAAAATGTTCTTCTTCTTTTTCTTCTTCTTTTTCTTCTTTTTACTTCCGGTAATATCATAATAGTTAACTGGGTTATTGCTACAATAAGCATATAAATTATAACTATTTATGTCTTGATTAGATCCAATTATTCCATCTGCATTAATAAATCTTTTCCATTCTGGATTATAATATCTACTATTTAAATAATACAATCCAGTTTCGTTATCAAAATAATAACTTCGATACCTAAAAGGATTTAAAATTCCTATATGATCTTTATCTATAATATTATTCCCATTATTATCCTTAATGCACAATATTTTTCCCCAACTGTCATATTCATAAACAACAATTTTCTCATTATTATCATTTATAATTCCGATGACATCATCCTCTAAATTTTTTATATAATAATATTTTTTATTATTATACTCTAAACCAATGATGCCTGTCAAGTCATACAAATAATATATAATTTTATCTCCTTTTTTCTCATAAATGATATTATCATTTTCTAAATAGTATTTTGTTTCTATTCCGTTTATTATCTTGCTGGTTCTCATACCATCAACATCATAATTATAACTTATCTCTAAGTTTTTATTTAAGTCATTATATTCATTTAAAGTTCTACCATTAATCCATTTTAATATTTTAGAACTTCCTATTTTTATAGGGTTGCCTATCTCATCGTAAACAATAGCTTCATTATTATATTTTGTTAATTGATCATTCCAGTTAGTATTTTCATATTCATAAGTATATGTAATAGAATTGTCTAATACTGTTAATAAATTACCATTTTTATCATAATTATAATCTATTACTTTATTATTGATATAATCATTTTCTCTAATGAGTTCATTATAATTATTATATTCATAATGTTTTATTAATTTATTATTATAATAAATGTCTGTGATATTATATAATTGATCATATGTATATTCATATTTATCTGTGTTATTTATTATTTTATTTATTATATCAGATGTTCTTTTACCGTTTTTTAAATAACAATATCTCGTATGATAATTATCTATATATCTGTCATTAATTCTTCCTAAGTCGTCATAAACATAATTAATTTCTTTATTATCTAATTTTAATTTAATAACTTCTTCATCGTTGTTTAAAATGTTCTCTAAAGTATGTTCTATATTATTCAAACTATATTTTTTGTTTGTTACACTATTATTAGAATTATAAGTATAGTTTATTTTAAAATCATTAAAAATATACTGATAAATTCTATTGGAAATATCATACTTATATTTTTCAATGTAATTATTTGATAGTATCTTTGCAATATTTCCATTATTATCATACTTATAATGATAATCATCGTTCATTTTATGAATGGTTTTTACTCTATTAAATGAATCATATTCATAAGATAATTCTTGATTATTACCATAAATGTTTTTTGATATATTTCCATTGTTTCCTAAGTATATATTCCTTACTAATGTAATATTATCTCCAATCATAACTTTATTAACATTCAGAAAATCATCGTAGAAAAAATTGTAATCTTCATCCCCATATATAATTTTTTCTAACAATCCGTTATTATTATATTGATAATTTATTTTTTTCTCACCAGAGCTTATTTGTGTCACTTGCCCTCTATTATTATAGTTATAAAATGTTTTTACATTGTTAGGACTGACCGTAGAAATAACTCTTCCTGTAACATTATCGGTTTCAAATATTAACATATTTAAATTACTATCTGTCACATTCAGTAAAAATCTACCATCATCAGTATATTGAGCATCATTCTCAATAAATAAATCTTCTTCTAATTCTAAATAAAATTCTATACTGTCATCATCAGTAACTTCGCTATATACTTTTAATTCTAAACTTTCTTCATTTGTGGTAAAAAATTTTACCCACGCGCCCGTTTCCGTGGTTCCTGGATCGTTATATTTAATATAATATGTACCATTTAATGTATCTATATTTTTTTCTATATTAAATAAATTATTTGTATCTTCTTTATCTAATACAAGCGTATTATTTCTTACAGAAATTGAGTATTCTGGTTGTAATATTGGAATTATTTTATAATAATCACCTATTTTTTCAAATTTCCACATTGTATTGCTGCAATTATTTTCTTCTAGTATTATACTTTTTTGTTCCGCCTTAATATATTTTTTAGTTCCTTTACTTCTAATTTTACATGGAGTATTTTCAATACTATCTTGATATTTTTTTGATATTTTAGTAATTATAGGATTTCCTTTTTCGTCATACACTACTCTATTAGACATTCCTGAAGACGAGATTGCATTTAACACTCTATCTTTTTTGATATTATCATATTCATATACGAAATTCTTTCCTAATGCATCAGTCATACTTATTAGCTGATTGTTTTCATCATATTTAAAAATATCAACATTATTTGATTGATCGGAAACAGATATTAAATTTCCTTTTTCGTCATAATTATACTCACCACTCGTCACATCTTTGTATAAACTTAAGTTTGTTAAATAAAAATCATTAGCTTGGCGACCAATTATAAAAATAAGTTTTACACACTCAAAATCTTCTGGTGCATGAGACCTATAAGTAAAGAATTGCCATTGTTTTTCATTAGGATTGAAATATTCGCTTTCGGCAATGCAATATTCTGCATCATGCCCTACTGGTTTAAAATAAATGGATACATTACTTCCTACTATAGGAGCACATCCTGGAATACCTAAATTTTTATACCAAAAAGAACATGTATACAAATCACCTTTTTTACCCTTTATAGGTATAGTTTTTGTGAATTTTACACCATATGTCGGATTTGTACTTACTTTTAAGGCTGTATTCTTGTCATCATTAAATTTGATTATTGAAAACGAATCGCTTGTGGAGATTGTTTGGTTATCACCATATGTAATCGACTCTAAATCCCAATCATTAAATCCTTCAGAAAAATCTGAGTTTTCTATGATATTAAACCCATTTGCTACCTCTCCAACTTCTAATTGTACATCATCAACATATGCAATTGTTGCAGACTGTAATTCAATGTCAATTTTTAAATCGCTCAATGCTGTATCTGGATAATAAATAGTAACTTCACTTCTTACAAACTGATTAGAATTCTCTGTATATTGTATGCTCGACTGACGTTTTCCCTCAGCATCTATATAACTTAGTGATATCTCTAATGGATCGGAACACTTAAAATAACCACTAAATGTATAATAACTTCCTTTTGGAACAGAAATTGTTTGTCCAACCGATTGTGCTCCACTAAAACAAGTTAATTTTAGCGAACTTGTTCCAGTATGTGATTCACTTGTTGTAAGTACACTTGTAATATTAGTATCTTGCTCAGCAGGAAAATAATTATCTTGACCTTCAAATCCTGCATTTTTTAAATAATTTTTTATATAACGAATTGGAATTTCTGATGTTAAAATTCTATTTTTAACATTTCCTTCTTTTCCATAAGTTCTATTTATTGAATAAGCATTGGTGATGTCCTCGCCATCGCCTAAACTATTTAGCGATAATAGATTTCCGTATGAATTATAAATTAAAGTTGTTGTTTTATTTGTGTTATCAATAATACTAGTAGATTCAAAACCATAATCTAAAGTAAAATATTCACCTACGGTATCATTTAAGCCAAATTGTGTAACTTTATATAATCGATATGGACTATTAACATAATAATCATATTGTATTTTTAATCCGTTTGTATCGGTAATACTTGCAATTAATTTATTAATGTTATATTCAAACAAAGTTGTTCCATTAAGTGTATCAATACTAGTTAACAATTCATTAGAATAATGTAATACTGTATTTGTATCAGGACTTGCTATACTAATATTATCATTATTATATGTGATTTCTACAGAGTAATCATATTTATCGATAATTTTATTAATTGAACCATCATTATTGTAAATAATATTAATAAAATTATCATCTGTATCTATAATATTAGTTAATTTATAACAATTTTCAGTTTTGGTAAAGACCATTTTATTACCATTTATATCTTTTAAAGTACATGACGTATCAGCCTTTTCTATTGTCATATTTAATCCATCTTCATCATTATAAATTTCTGAACTTTCTTCTTTTTGGAAATAATGTAACGTACCATCTTCGTCCAAATATTCTAAATAATTAGTGTTATCTATATTTACTTCTTTAATAATCTGTTCTAAGTTAAGCCTATACCCTTGTGAAAAGAAAGTTTTATTATTTAAAACAACATCATTAGAATTGTATACCAATTCTAAATTAACAGGTAAATTTCCTCCTACTGTATGTCCTAAATGAAAAATTGTAGTTAGATTACCATTATAAGTATTAACATACGCACTCCCATCTGTATAAGACTGTTCATTATAATCTAAATAATCTTCTAATCCATTATGGTTTCGGTATACAATAGAAAAAATAGGCTTTGGATTATTTTCAGCCGATAAAGTATTATCTTTTGAAAAAAACGCTGGAAAATCGTCATCTACATATTTTGATTCATCAACAGATTTTATCATAATACCGTAATTTGGTGTATCTCTATACCATTTTTTTACCAAATTAGTGATATTCCCATCATATAAAGAATATGCAGGAATAACTTCATTTCCATTTAAAGTACTTCTTGAACCATAAAAAATGCTTTCAACTCGACTTTCATATTTATCGTTCATTGTGTCCCAATTTGCAGTTGATTCATCCCAGTCGGCAGTCACTCTATGAATGGTCGCAGTTCGGAATGTTGGATACGGTGTGGTAGTGGGATAAGATGTTAAGTTAATACTTGCATGTATAATTTCACTTCCCGTCCCTATTGTCGGTAGAGAAAATTTTATCAAGGTTCTATTTGGTCTTAAGTTTCCGTTTACTTTCTCTACTCCTGCTTTTAAATAAGCTTTATTACTTCGATTATCATTTGTATCACCTGGATATATATAAGTATCATATAAACTAATATTTTGTCCAATATTACTGATAGTTGGATCAATATATATTGGATATTTTCTTTTTTCTTCGTTAAGCCAATTTTTATCCAAATGTAATATTAAGATATATTTATTATTGGCATCAATTAGAGAATAGTATACATTATTATTTCTAATATTATTAGAATCAATCATATATGGTTTTTCAATTTTAAATACAACATTCCCATTTTCATCTTTAGAAATAATTTCTCCATTTTCTTCTCTTAAATTTAAATTAGTTGTTAACTCAAAACTTAATTCCGAATAATTTGAATTTTGCAAAATTATAGTTTCTTTTACTTGATTTGCTAATGTTTGATATTCTACACTAACGTCTTTGGTAATATCTTTATATATCATATTTTTTTTACTTTTAGACAAAAGTCTTTTATTTGATTGTACTTCATTGTTAAGTAAATCTTTAAATTTAAAGTCAACAAAGTAATTATCTCTTGATATTTTCATTAATGACTTATTAAAGTCATCATCAAATTCTACTTTATAATTGTTACTTTTGTTTTCAAGTATATTATTTTTTCTAATTAGTGTATTATCAATTTCTTCATATTTTCCATTTCTTAAATAATGAATATCATTATCGTACACTCTAGCAACAATTGTACCATCATCTCTTAAAAAATGCTTTTCACGAGGCTTTCTTTTCTCAATTAATTCTATCTCTTTCACCTTATTCCTCCTTAACTAATTCTTTTCCATACATAAACTGCTAAATATGGTGGCATGTTATTATGCGCTTGACTTCCTCCAGTATTATTTATTGTAACAGTATGTGAGTGAGCTCCGGCAGATGCAAATGATCCATATTCTGCTGCGTCTGCTTGTTGTGTTCTCGCAACGCAGGCATAAGTAGCTGAACCGTCACCTTTTGTAGTCCACCATCCTTTAAAGGTATGTCTGTGCTCTCCAGTACTATTTGTGCTAGCTGTATGATTATGACTCGGTATTTCATTTGTATTTAAAACATGGCTAGCCTCTCCTCCAGTAGTACCATTGGCATATTCTGTACCACATGCTAATAAAAATTTATCTTGAATTTGTTCCCATTGCCCACCAAATAATTGACCTGGATTTTCTGAATTGATAGACATATAAATTGATCCTACAGGATAAACTACATCAATAATTGGCTGAGAAGAAATAGAATTTGCAGTTAAGCTCTTAACAATTAGATTACCATCACTGTCTAACCAAAAATTGCTATTTTTTGATGTAATACAATTAGCGTTTAATTGGTGAATGGCTAAATTTGTATTTTCTTCTTCCTTAGTAAATGCATTAATAATATAATCATATTCGTTCATATTTTTTCCTCACTTTTCTTATTTTTAATTTCTTTTTTATTTATTAAGTATAAGATGTTTTAATATTCATCCTATTTATATCTCATCCACTCATAGCAATCATCTCCTTTTCTGTTTCAATTTTCTCTTAAAATTAAAAAATATTACAGTACGCGAGACGTACTATTTTTGTTGCATTTTTTTCTTATAAATTAATGAAATTGTTACCTTTAGAGTAAATAAATAAAAGAAAAATGGTACATCACACGTACCATTTTTAAATATTTTTTATTATACTTCGTATAGAAATGTACTATAAACCCATATATCGTGATTGTTTATTTTTAATTTTGCAGAATTTGTTTTTACATCAACATCAATTACCTCATAAATATTTTTGTTTATTACATAACTAGAACCACCTGTTAATTTTTGATCTTTAGTGGATGCACCGTTTTTATCTACTTCTGTAAAATCATAAGTAGGTATCCAATGATAGTCTTGTACTTTTTCTTTTCTATAACTATCGATTGAGCAACCGGTTAATTCACAACAACCAAACATATTACTGGATACAGGACTTTTAATTATATCTACTTTAAATATACCATCAAATTTCACCTTACTTCCTATATGTAAAATTTGATCTATAATTTCTTTTCCTGATACTTCTTTTATTGGAATATCATTCGTAGTTTTCCAACTACCTCCCATGCCTTTTATAATATTTGTATTATCAACGAAGTAACAACTATCTAAATCATACTCATTATTAAACATATAGTTACCATATTTATTTAGCTTCCATGTAGTATCAGAAGATTGGCTAACTTCGATATGACAGTGAACTCCAGTCATATTTGAAAATCCCTTATTCCCCATATTTCCAAGTTGTTGTCCTTGTTTTACAACTTGCCCTACTTTTGCATCCATAGTATTATCATGAGCTGTCATAAATGTAGCATAATCTATCCTTCCATTGGAAAATCTAACTTTGCTGATGGATTGCCACATAACTTGTCCAGTTTCTGGATATGTTTTTAAACACTTACACGTACATGGTGCATAATAAGGATACTTTACGCCTGCAGCTTTACCACGAACATCGTTAGCCATAATTCCTCTATGACTATATTTTCCATTTGATCCTTGACTAATATACATATCAGTAAACGGACATAAAAAGTCTTCTATATTATTTCTAAACGATGTTTGACCTTTAATCATAAAGGGTACCTTTTTTCTTAATATTTAACACTACAGATATTGCACTACCAATAGCACCTGCAATTAAGCCATATATTGCGGTTTTATTAGTTATATCCACTGTCATGATATTTACTGCGATATATGATGCAAAAACTTCTATAAAAGTTTTGATAGCTCGTTCCACTTTTGGTTTTTTTAAGAATTTTTTCAATTTGTATATAAATCTATTCATATTACCACTCCTTATTAATTTTTTCTTCTAATCTTTCAACTCTTTCAGTAACATTTTTGGTTTGCTCTTCGCATCTTGCAATTCTTTCTGTCATAATATCAAATTTATCATTAATACCTCTTACTTCATCTTTTAAATCATTATTACCTGACAGTACCATATCTAGTTTTGTAGAAATTGCTGTATCTCTTTTTACTCTGTCTGTAATTGAATCTTTTGCACGGCTTCCTAAATTTGCTTTATATGTCAAAAATGCAATTAAAGATGTAATAACAGTGCATATAATTGATATTAGTGATGAATAATTCATATCAATAACCACGTTTAATACTCCTTTCATATGTTTTAAAATTCAGAAGATATTATGTAAATGTCATAAAATACACCTCCAATCTACCATTACTTTCTCATTTCTAAGATTTTAATTACAGTACACCCGACGTACTATTTTGCACAAAAAAACGTATTTAATTTTAATACGTTTCATTTAATTTATAATTTGATTTTAGTAAGTTCATTTATTTGGTTCCTTTTTAAAAATTCATTTATATCATCAATCGGCATATTATAAAAGTTTCTTAATATAAAGCAATATATACAGTTTTCTTTCGTTAAATTATTTTCGATATTGTATCCGCTCATTTTTATTAATTCAAAACTAAATTCTGGAGGCAATTTCATACCTATACATAATGCGATTATCGTTTCTACCGAATACCCTCTTTTGTTGTTGGTTTCTATTTCTTTTATGGTTTGAGCACTTATATATGAGTTTTCTTCTAATTGTTCTCTAGTTAATCCAATACTTTCTCTATAATATCTTAATTTCTTTCTAAAATTATAAGGTACAGAATCTAAAATTTGATAAACCTTATTATAATATTGACTGAATTTTTCTGGGGTGACTTTTATTTCCTCTAATGTTTCGAATCCTTTGATTTTTATATATCGATTTTTAGGCATAGGTATAAGTGAACATTCATAGCAACATGGTTATTAGAGGATATGTTTTTTTCAATTGCTTATTATTTCTTATTATATAGAAGTAATTATCTAAAGGATTAGAAACCCATTTGATAGTATTTAATACTATTTTGTTTAGTTGATATTTTGTCCAATTTGTTTTTTTCTTAGCGGGAGGGATGAATAGTCTATCTAAACTATCTGGTAATAATATTTTAGAAATCTCTATAATTTTTTCGATTCTGAATGTTTTTAATATGTCATTAGGATTATTTGTATATATAATTAAATTGACTTTAAATTTTGTCTGAATATTAAGGGGTGATGATATTTTTTCTTTTGTTATTTTTAATAAGGATTTTTCTGTATATTCTTTAAGTTTCATACTTCATCACTCCAACAACCAAAAAAACAGTATAATCCTGGTAATGGATAATACTGCAACACCATTTATTATTTACAATATATAAATTACCATATTTTTCCTTTTTACGCAATTGAAAATGAGGGTTATCTGTTTCTTTTTTTAATGATTCATTCTCATTATTTTTCTTCTTTTTCTCTCTATATTCTTATAGCCATAAAACGTGTCTTTCAAGAGAAACTTTACAATAACTTTAATTATTTGTAAAAAAGTAAATAATTTTATTAATAGTGGCATAGAGGTACATGTTTGGTAATTGTTAATAAAGCTATTTTCTTAACGATATTATATTACAAATTTTAGGATATTAAATAAAAATTGCTAACTGAAATTAATCTATTTAAAGTCCATTAGTTCAACTAATTTCTTTATGGTGTGAGTAAAATGTTATTTTGAACTATATTCAAAAAAAGAATCATTATCAAAAAAGTGTGTAGCTAAAAGAAGACTTACACACTTTTTACGAACTCTTTATTCTCTATTCTAAAATCAATCTAATATTTTATGGTAATTTTAATAAGTCTACCGATTGAAATACAATAATAGCATTTTTATATTCATTTTACAAATTGTTACAAATATATTGATATTGGATATGTTTTAAAAGACTCCATTGTTTGATAATCAATATTTTTTATTAAGATACTAGCTTCAACTTTGCTATCCATTAATAAACTGCAACATAATTGTATTTCTACATCAGAATTCTTAGTTTTAATGTTCATTAGTTCTTTAACTTCTTCATCTGTTAGTTTGTTTTCGCGCTTTAAAATTTGACACAAGTTTATATAATATATATCATGCGAATCAGAATCTTTCTCTAGTAAATTATTTATCAAAAACTTTGCATATGATAATAAATTTGAATTTTTATTACAATCATATGCTTTTATTATTTCCAATACTTGAGCATTTAGCAGTTCATATTCATCATCACTCAAACTATAATCTGTAAAGATTTCTCTCATTTCATCAAAATTTATATCATCTGAAAGATATGCTTCAGAATTAAGAGTAAGATATAAGTTATTAGTTTTAATTTCTTTTTCGTTGGTCTGATATTTAAAAACATATTTTTTATAGTCTATATTATTCCATAAGTTTTCTATATAAAAACTTCCTTCTTCATTTTTGTGAGCCATTATAGACAGTCTTAAATCTTTTATTGTTATAGAACCAATCAAACTTATTTCGCTTTTTAAATTTAGAGGAACCTTATCTTCTATTGCTGTAAGCCAAATATTGAGTTTATCGAAATCCTTATCTTGCCACTCATCAAAATTTAAATCCTTATTAACATTATGTTTTAACAATATTTGTTTTAACTCTTCATATTGAGATAACAATGTTTTAAATTTAGTGAATTCTTTTTCGGGGAACTCAACTGCAAATTCTTTCTCATTAATCAAAAAAACTTTATTTATAAAAGCTTTATTTATAAAATGGAGATCCTTTAAACGTTCTAATAAGCTTCCACGAATTCTTATGTTAAAAGTATGTTTCGTTAAATTAAAATTGAAACTATTCCCAAAATATATTAATTGCTCATTTAATTTTGTTTCTAATTTTATGTCTTTATAAATAATCTCTTTCTCTGTATCTGAAATAACAGCGTTCAAGTTTTCAATTATATTATATATTATCCCAAAACTTGCACCAATCGGGTATTCATGTTCGTCAAAAGTATAAATAAACTTACTCATTCCAACCAATTTTTGTGGATTAAAATTTTGCATATCTTTATCCCATAGACTAAATCTCGCTACTTTACCGTTTTCTACAGTTAGATTTTCTTGATTGAACATATTTTGATTCATCTTTTTTTGTATTTCCTTATCTATTTGAAAATTTCTGCATATACTTTCTAAATGCGAGGCATTTTTTATTTCTTTCATTTTCACTCTAATAGTATCAGATGAAGCATTATTCTTTAAATAATTATTTATGTGATATGGTAACAAAGATGAAAAATATATTTTAAAATCATCACTTTCTCGTTTAAATAAACACATGAGTAATAATGTTCCATCTTTTTTTAAAAAATTTTGCATATCTATAACTGATAAATCAAAATAACTTTTGTCTGTTAATTTCTTGTTATTTGTGGTTCTTCCTTTGACTTGTACATCTATTGAAAATTGAAAATTTTTCTTTTTATCAATATTTCCGTGATAAAAATCTATAGTACCATCCCAAGAAATAGATTTATCATTGCTTTGAATATGTCCATCAGCACTTTCTATTTTATCAATTAATTCATTTATTTTAGTGATTGCTCTTTGCTCTGTTTTTTTACTACTTATATTTCCCATGCACATCATCTCCTAACAAGATATTTAATATCTATATTATATCATGAAAAAAGTCGCATTTTTTTGCAACTTATATTTCTAAATTAAAATCTTCATAATCTTTGCGTTTCTCATTTTCTTTATTCCAATCATAATCTTCTTTTATATCTTCAATCGTTTTATGAATGTTGGGTGGTATTACAAAAATCGCAGATAATTTCTAATCTTTTTTAAAGACTATATCAATTTCTTGTTTGATTACATTAATCATAAATATCAATCTTTCTTCTAGGTTGATGTTTTCATAAAAACAAAAAAATCAATCCTTTTTACGGATTGATCTCTATTTAAAGTGCTTTTCTTCCGGAAAAGTTCAACTGGATTTTCTAATGGTGCCGTTGAGGAAGTTATCTACAACTATTGCCAAAGGTAATTGATGCTTGAATCAATCATTAATTAAATTATACCATTATTTTCTGAAATTGTAATTATCTTTTTGGACTATTATTGATTGTTTGCGTTGAAGTTTGTTGATTATTATATTTATATGGGTACAAAGCTCTATTAAGTTCCTCTTTTCTTTGTTCAGGTGTTAAATACTTTATTTCTAATCCAGGTTGTTTGTTTATTGATGATACACTATAAAAATTATCTAAAAGTGCCTTTCTTCCTTCATCAGTTGGGAAAAACTTTACTGAATAAAACCCCCGAAAATCCATATTAAAGTTTTCTAATATTCCTGAATTAAAATCGTATGAAGTTTTAACATTTTTATCTTTAATAGTTATACACTTTCCATCTTTTGACAACAGTATTCCTTTTCTTAACATCAAAGAGCCTATTAACATTTTCATATATTCTAATGCTTGTTCCGCATTTTTCCCTGCCAAAGTGATTTTTTGATTACTATTAGTAATGCCATAAAGAAAATTAAAAGTATTTTTAGCTGTTAATATAACTTCTGTCAACCTATTACTATATGCTTCACCTGGTGTTTCTGGTGCAAGATACACATCAGGAACAGTTGTTGTATATAACCAAGCTAATGATCTTTCGCATCCACTAAATAAATTTTGATTTTGTTGATAAACTTTTTTTATTTCAGATTCAATTCTGTCTTTGTTGTCAAAATCACTATAAATAATTATTCTATCGCATTGTTCCATTCCACTAGTTAATTGATATTTAAATTTAACTGGAATGTTTTGTGAAACGAACTGCTTAACAAGCTCTGAAATAATTTCGTGCATATTTTCCGGATTCGGAGCAATATAAAACCTATGACTGGTTTCTCCTATATTTTTTTCATTGACAATTACCCATTTATACTCTTTATTTTGATTTTTAATTCTTAAATTTTCACCAACTTGTTGCTGTAAAAATTTTTCTAATTCTATTTCTTTCCCTTCTAATCCTGTTGGCTTATACTTAGATGCATATAATTCATCTCTTAAATTATAAGATTCCGTTGCTTTATTACATTTAAAAGCTATTCGTGATAATCCCAAAATTATTAGGTCATCTATAGGTTGTATTATTTCTTCTATATTTCCAACTTTTGGATTAATTATTTTCATTTTAAAATCATCCCTTTCATAATTAAATTAATAAATATCTTTTAACTTTTTAAATAAATCTATCCTATTTTCTTTATGCACTATTTGTTCACTATGATTTTTTATCATATCTATTACCTTATCAATATCAAGCCACATAACTTCAGAAAGTTCTTCTTTTTGAATAATAAATTCATTAGTTTTTAAATTACAACGTGTATAAAAAAAGTATATTTTATGAATATTGGATTCATCAAAAACTGCAAACGGTATAATATTTTTAAGATTTATATTAATCCCTAATTCTTCTTTCATTTCTCTTTGGGCTGCATATATTGGGCTCTCCATTTTTTCAATATGTCCAGTACATAAAGCCCACATATTTGGATAAATCTTTTTATTAGAACTTCTCTTCTGAAGTAAAACTTGATTTTCGTCATTTAATATAAATACACTAATTTCTTTATTGAATAAACTTTTATTATATATTTCTTTTTCATCTACATTTTCATTAGTAAAATTTCCATTTCTATCAATTTTTACAATCACAGTCGCACCTTTTTTCAAACCTTTCTAACTCTATAAGACCTTAGCTTCTTTATTACTAAAAATATTAATACTAGCAAATTCCTATTTAATTATAACACATAGCATTATTTTTTCCTATATTTCTAAATCAAAGTCATCATAATCTTTGTGTTTATCATTTTCTTTATTCCAATTATAGTGATCTTTTATGTCAGCAATTGTTTTATCACTAAATATTCCATGTTCGTATAAGTCCTTTGAAAATTCCCAATAATCTTCACGCTCTTTGTCTTTTCCAAACATTTTATGTTTGATAAAGTTGACTAATCTACCAAATAAATCTTTAAAGTAATCTACTAATTCTTCAAGATGTTTATTATCTTTTTTTAACTCTTTAATCTCTTTATTTTTATTTTCAATATTTTTTGATAAAGTATCTACTTTAAGAGATAATGCCTCATTGTTTTCGGTTAGTATTTTAATTTTTTCTCTTTTTTCTTCTAGTTCAGTATCAACATTATTTAGGGTAACTGATAGCTTTTCGGTTCGTTTAAAATCAGAGTTCGTTTTATCAACTTTATCAATATATTCTAAAATTTTATTTTTATCATCTTCGGAAATAGTATAGGTATTTTTTACTATTGGTGCTTTCTTAAGATTATTAACAGTATCTTTAATATCAGTAGTATTTTTATCAAGTTCACTAGATTTTTTACTGGCTATTTCTAATGCTTTTTTATCTTTTTCCATTTGGTCTTTCGTGGCTTGATAATTTCCCATATCTTTGACATTTATATCTTTGTTTCTGCCTTTTTCTTTCTTTTTCAAAATGTCATTTAAGCCATATTCTTTATTAAAACTAGCAATACATAGAGTTCTCATTTTATCTTGTAATTTACGAAGACTATCTCTTGTAAAAACATCTCCTTTACCAACTTGTTTTTTCATACCATTTTTATTTTTATATTTTATTGGTACACCAACAATATGAAGATGTGGACTAGTTTCATCATAATGAATAATCGCACTGGCTATTTTAAAGTTAGGTAATTGTTCCTCTAAATCACTCACTTGTTCCTTAAAAACATTAGTCATTTTATGTTTGAACTTATCATCTTTCGTATCCCAATATTTCTTATCTCCAAGTTCAATGATAATTTCACAAGCGAGGTCATTTTTTGAGTTATCACTTATCTTTTTGAAATAATCAGTAATCTTTCTATCATCTCTTGTTTGCCTAGAATTATATTCATCTACTGCCTCTTTAAATTCTTCTTCATAAAGTTTTTTGACATCATCATAAAGAGAAGAAGTGCCTCTTATTATTTCGATTAGTTCTGTGTTATTATCATATTTACGGTAATTGTGTTTATCAACTCTTGATAAACCTCTCGCATTTTGAATTGCATTGTTTGATAGAGAGGTAGTACCAGAAGCATTGCTTTTTGCCATATTTCTTGATGATGGCTTTCTGTTTTTATCACTACCCAGATGTAGCGAATAAGATAAAGTACTCATTAATTTTTGCCTCCTTTCATAGATATATTTTGGCTTCGACAAAATATTTAACCCCCTAGGTATTTTGACGCAAACATCAAAATAACCTGTGGGCTAGGGATATTCCCTAGAACCCTTTTAGACTTATTCCATATTGTTTTAAAGTTACCACAATAAAACAAAATTCCATAAGTCTTATAAAATGCTATCGCCACTTTCATTTGCTTTCGCAAACAAAACGTGCCACGCATTTTATTCTTCTTCATACACAGTACATTCCTCTAAACCAATTTCATTGGCTGGTTTTACTTTTGCAAATGATATTCCACTTACCATTTCTTCTCTAGTAATTACACCGTCTGTTTTATCAGGAATATATTTAAACACTGCCTCATTATCTTCTAATAAAGTTCCGTCATCTTGAATAACATATAATACTCCAAAATCATATTCTTTCATTTTCATATCAGGATCTATTTTACGATAATCTTCCATAGGGAATACTCTAACAATTGCTTTATTATCTTCTTTAAAATCGAAATAAAACACTTGTTTTTCTGTATTATAAATTGCTTGGTAAAACTTAACATCATAAAATTGTCTTAATCTTAATATATGTTGCCATACCTCATTTTCATCTCTATACTCGCTGAAACGAATAGAGCCTACAACATTTCCAAATACTGCTGTTTCGTTTTTATCAAGAAAACCGTTTCTATATAAATCATTCATAGAGTTAGCGACTGATTCTCTAAATCTAACAAAATCTACAATACAAAGTTTATTATTAATTTGTTTTAAAGTAATTTCTTCAACATAATTCATAATCAAATCGGCTTTTTCTTCTCTTGTAAAATCTTTCCAACTTTTATTATATTCTTTAAACTTTTCAGGATATTTAATTGAATTGATGTAGTCTATATCTCGTTTGATAAGTATATCTTCAGGAGTAAACTTTAACTCGTCACAGATTTCTGACTCGCTTAATTTTTCTTCTAAATCAGCAATAGTGTTTTCTACTTTTTTACGTTCACTATCATATTCTTCTAAAGTAAATACCTCATTAACGTATGCCTCTCTAATTCTTTTGAACTTATCTTTTTCTTTCTTTAATTCTGCCTCAATTTCTTCCTTTGGATTTTCTATTTTCTGCTTTATCATTGGTAGGAAAAACTGATTAACAACACTATCATATTCCACAATGTCATCTATGAACTGACTGATATATTCTTCTACTACTGCTTCTTTTATAGTAAGTTTACAATCGTTACAATAGTAATAAAAATACGAATTACCATTTTTCTTAGTTGTTGCTTTTCCACCTAATATTCTGCCACATTTAGGACATTTTAACTTTTGCAAGAACAAATAAGTAAGTGTTCTTTGATAAGACCTAGAGTTCTTTTTCTGTTGCACCTGACATTCCTCCCATAATTCTTTTGATACTAAAGGCTTTACAACATCTTTGTAATAAGTAGGGTGTTTTGTCCTTTTACCATGAACAAAATCTCCTTTATAGATTTCATTTTCCAATATTTTTAAAATAGTAGTATCATACCAATTTGTTTTTCCTAATACTTTTTCTTCATTAAAAATATTTTTTATTTTTTGATAAGATAAACCACTATGATATAAGTCAAAAACCCTAACAACAACATCTTTTGTTTTCATGTCAGGTACTAAAGTTTTATCTTTTCTAGTGTAACCTAAAGGGGCTCTATGTGGAATATGTCCTGCTTTAATTGCCCCAGCAAGTCCAACCTTTGTTCTTTCGCTAGTTCTTTCAATTTCTTGTTGGCTAACTGATGTTAAAATACGACTTATCATTTTACCATTTGCACTAGTAGTATTAATATCATCATTCGCACAGTCTAAATATGCTTCATTTTCTTCTAAAAACTTTAAGATATTTTCCCAGTCATAAACAGAACGTGTAAGTCTATCTAGTTTTAAAACTACTATGGTGTTACATTTTCTATCTTTTATATCTTGTAATAATCTTTCAAATTCTGGACGTTTATTGCCTGTTTTAGCACTTATTCCAGCGTCTTGGTATACATCATATATCTCATAACCTTTGTACTCGCACATAGCCCTTAAACGCTTTTCTTGTTCTGGTAGACTAAAACCTTCTCTTGCTTGGTCTTCTGTTGATACTCTAATATATATTCCTGCAACTTTTTTCACATCATCATACATTGATTATCATCTCCCTTTTTTCATATTTTTAAAAAAAGAAGAGTCAAAAACTACTAGTTAAACACTAACGGTATTTGACTCCTCATATAAAACATTTACTACTAATTTTAAAGTATCAATAAATCGTTCTTTCATAAAGTACCCCATTTCTAAAAATAACGATACTGCATGTCATTTATTGATGTCTTATTCTACAATATTTTACAAGACTTGTCTATACCCCATTTGTAGGGAATAGTTAGTGTGATTTAATATAGTTTTCAAGTTCTGCTAGTTTAATCTTTTTACTCAAGTTATTAATATAGATTTCATTAGAATAGTTAAAAGCAAGAAAAGTCATATCATTAATAATAATTCTGTGTGGCTCAATGTAACTTAAATTAGTTTTATCAATTCTTCTTATACTACCATTTATAAATATTGGAGTAGTATTACAAAAATCACAGATAATTTCTAATCTTTTCTTTAAAGACTCCTCCATATCAATTTCTTGTTTGATTACATTAATCATAAACACCAACCTTTCTTCTAGGTTGATTTTTTCATATAAACGAAAAAATCAATCATTTCTGATTGATTCCTATATCAAAAGTTCGAATAGTTCGAACAGATTTCCCAATGGTGCCGAAAGACAGAATTGAACTGTCCGCTGATCCTTACCAAGAATCTGTTTTACCACTAAACTATATCGGCATGTACTACATTTTATCATATCTATTTTTTCTTTTCAATATAAATGGTGTTCGAGACGGGAGTCGAACCCATATCATCTCCGTCGGAGGGAGAGATTCTATCCATTGAACTACTCGAACAACTATTTTTATTATATATTGTTTTTCTGTATTTCGCAATATAATAAAAGACAAGTTTTTCTTGCCTTTATTTTTTAAATAGTTTCTTTTGATTATACGTGTTTTTTAATTCTTGTTGTTGTATTTCTTTTCTTTCTATTATAGATTGATAGTCTTCTTTCGTTATTTCTCCAGTTATATAGCTTAATTTTGCTTCTTTTTTATCTACTTCTATTCTTCTATAATCAGTATCGTAGTGAAGATTATCAATTTTCTCTGAAGAATTTATCGGTTTTTCACCATTGGATTGTAATAATTCGTTTTGTAGGATTGCCATATTGTATTGTGTCCATGAATTTTGATAGTTTAGTTGAGCGTTTAAATATTCTCTTCTTACTTTTTCAACTTTTTTGATTTTTGTTTTTGATTGCTCTGAAAGAAATTTATTTTCTTCTAATCCATCTGAGTATATTTGAGATTTTTCTATTCTATCTAAAATTCTTATTTTTTCTCTTAATCCTTTCAAAAATAATTCTTGTAAAAATAGATTACTTGTAAATGGATATGGGCTAGATTTTTTTCTAGCATAGGTTGTTCTAGCTTCTTTTATTAAATTTAATTCTTCTTTTATAGCACTTAGTTCTACTCTTCTTACTACTTGTTGTAGAAAGGGGTTATTTGGTTCAAGCAATACTAAATCGTTTAATCTAAAAAAGATATCTTGAGATGGTAGTTCTGGAAATTCTACTTTATATTTTATTCTTGATGGTAAGCCACTACTACGATAATTACTATTTTCTCTGACATATTCTTCCACTTTTTTATTAAGTTCTTTTATGATGTTTTCTTGGGTTGCTTTAGGAAGCTCATCTGGTAAGTCTCGTTCTATTTGTTCTAATAGTTCTTCTCTTTTCTCTGGGTTATTGTTATATACTAATCTCATTATGTCTGTAATTAATTTTTCATATTTCATTGTTTTATCCCTCCAGCTGTATATTTATTATATTTTTTTGATAAAAAAACTAGATTTCTAGTTTTACTCACATTTTGTACCAAATTGTTCTGCAAAATCTAACCAGTCATCTAATTTTACTTTTCCATCTTTGATAATATTGTCTTCTTCTCCTTCGATTTCTAGGAGTTTATCTGTATCTATTTTATTATAATTGATTACGGTGTCGTTTGTGACACTATTTTTTGTTCTGATTACACTTGTATCATAGTATTCGAGATTTTCATAATGTTTATATATATTTATGTATGCTGTTTGATATTCATCTAGTATATCTTGATCATCTGTAATTATTTCTTCTTTTGAATGTAGTAATTGAAGATATTCTCCTTGATAATATAAGGTATAACTTAGATTTACTTCAGAATCTCCTTCTCCTGTTGCTTCTCTTGTACAATTCATTTTTTCCATACCTTTTATTTCTTTATCGCTAATTTCTAAGTATCCTTTATCATACGCTTCTGCATTAGCTGTTGTGCTGTTTGGTTGTGTACTTGAGTTTTGTTGTGATGTAGTTTCGTTTTTATTACCGCAACCGACCAAGATAATTGATATTGAGATTAAAAGTATTAGACTAATTATCTTTTTTACTTTCATTTTTCTTCTCCTCTTCTTCTTTTATATATTTTAATATTTGTCTTTGATTTTTTAAAATTGAATTCATTTGATCGTGAAGAGATTCAAGAATAAGTTCACTTTTTAAATCAGTTCTATAGTCATTTTGGTTTCTCAAGCTATCTTTTTCTGCTTGACGATTTTGACTCATCATAATGATTGGTGCCTGTAGTGCGGATATACATGATAATACTAAGTTTAGTAAAATAAATGGATATGGGTCAATCGCTTCTTTGCTTGTTAAAACAACAGTGTTTAGTACTACCCAGGCTAGTAGAAATAGTACAAATATTAATATAAATGTCCAACTACCAGCTACTTCACTTAGCTTGTCAGCAAAGCGGTCACCTCGTGTCATTTTTGCTTCTTCTTGTTTATCTACATCAATTGCGATGGGCTGATCGATTAATAGATTTAATAACTCTTCTTCATCTTGTTCTTCTAATTCATTATTTCTAAGTAACATTCTTACGATATCTTTTTTTGTTCTTCTTCTTTCCATTTCTTCACCTTTCTAGTATAACATACTATCTTTCTTTTTTTGTGATAAATTTTTTGATTTCTTTCATACATTCTTCTATAGATTCTTCATCTTTACTATTTAATAATCCATGGGTTGCAAACTTTATGTTGATTGATTTTGAATTTTTATTCTCTTGTTTTAATTTGTTTCCTAATTCTATTCCTTCATCTCTTACCGGATCTAAGTCTCCTGTGATAATTAGTGTTGTTGGCCAGGTTTTATAATTTTCTTTTTTTAATGGTGATTTATAGTCTTTTTTTATATACGTTTTAGCAAATGTTTTTAAATGAGATAGGGTTAATAAGTCCACTTTATTGTTTTGATTTAATGATGGATATTTTTCTTGATCTTCAAATGTTAAGTTCAAAGCTGGATAAAGTAGAATTAGTTTTGATATCATGTTTTTCTTTTCATTTGCAATATTAGCTAGGATGCTTGCTCCTGTTGAATCTCCTATAACTGTAATTTTATCTTTTTCTACTCCTACTCTATTTAATCCAGTGATTAAGTATTGTAGTGTTTTATCACAGGTATCTACTGTTTTATTATAGCCGTATTCTGAGGTTAATTCATAATCTAAGGCAATGATAATTGTATCTAGTTCTTTTACTAAGTCTTGACAAACATCACTATAATTTTTAATTCCATTTACTATCCATGATTTTCCTGGAATATAAATAATTGCTTTTTCTAGTTTAGATATTTTTTTAGGATAAAATATTCTTAATGGTACTAGATTTTCTTCTATTATTATTTTGTAGTTTGAAATATTTCTTTTTGATATTGTTGGATGAATGATTTCATATACAGTCCTATATAATTTATACGTATCTTCTGTGCCAAAATCATCTAATATATTCTTTCTGTCCATACTATCACCAGTTTCATGATAACATAAAAAGAAAGTTCTAATCTTGTGAACTTTCTTTATTTGACACTATTTACCACTGTTTTTTAAATTTTCTTTCATTAAGTTGCCAACAATCTCTTCTAATTTTTTGTTTTCTTGTTCTAAATCTTTTGTTACTTTGTATGGTTTTCCAAAGCGAATTGTTAGATTTTTGCTTCGAAATTTATAGTCTCCTGTGATTCCAAATGGAACAATCGTTGCGTTGGTTTTTTTTGCCATGGAGACTGCTCCAAATTTGAATGGAAGTAAAAATTCTTTTGTTTTGTTTCTAGTTCCTTCTGGAAATAATCCTAGAGCAAATCCTTGATTTAGAACTTCTAAAGCTTTTGATGTTGCGTTATCATCTTTTTTACTTCTATCTACAGGAATACATCCTACCATTTTGAAAAACCAGGCCATTTTTCCATCGAAGTACTCTTTTTTTGCCATATAATGGATAGGTCTTTTGGTAGAAATTATTGCCAAACATTGATCATATAAATGTTTATGGTTGCCTACAATTAAGATTGGACCTTCTTTTGGTATATTTTCTTTTCCAATTACTTTAGGATTATAATATAATTTAAAAATGGGTGCCAAAATTGGTTTTAAGATTCTGTAGGGAAGCATTTTTTCTCTATTTTTTGTTTGCATTTTGCTCTCTACTTTCTTCTTGAAGTTTTTTAAAGTCAACTTTTCCGATTAGTGTTTTTGGTAGGCTCTTTCTATATTCAAATTCTGCTGGTATGGCATATTTTGCTAGATTCTTTTTACAGTGGTCTTTGATGCTTTTTCTTACGGTTAATGGATTATATCCATTTTTTAATACAATATAGGCTTTTGGGACCTCAATTTTGTATGGATGTGGGATTCCTATGACTGTACATTTTAATACGGCTGGATGTTCTTCTATTACTTGTTCTACATAAGCTGGATAAACATTATAACCACTGGAAATAATCATTCTCTTTAGTCGTTGTTTATAGTAGATTACGCCATCCTCGTCCATCATACCAATATCACCTGTATGTAACCAAATCATACCATCTTTATGAATTTGTAACATTTCGTTTGTTTCTTTTTCATTATCTAGATAACCTGTCATCACTGTTGGTCCACTGATACAGATTTCGCCATCTTCTCCATATGGAACTTCTTCTTGTGTACCGGGTTTTACAATCTTAATATAGTTACTTGGAAATGGAATACCAATACTTCCAGGTTTGTTGGCCTCTCCAAAGGATAAGGCAACAGCAGCAAGAGATTCTGTCATACCATACCCTTGAGATATTGTGATATTTGCCCCATGATTTGATAAATATACGTTAATTCTTCTTTCTAAGGATGGTGATAGACTATCTCCTCCACTGATAATATATTTTAGCATTCTTAGATTTAGTTTATCATTTTTTGTATTAATTAAAGCTTCATATAATGTTGGAACACCAAATAATATATTTGGTTTATATTTTTCTATTAATTTATCAAACTTTTTTGCATTAAATTGCGGTATTAATATTACTTCACATCCTAGGTCTAGTGGCGCATTAATTGAGACTCCTAAACCAAATCCGTGAAAGATAGGCATAATTGCCAATACCTTTTCTCCTGGTTCTAAATGTTTAAAGATAATTTTTGCCTGCTCTGTTAGAGCATTAAAATTGCCATTCGTTAAAATGATTCCTTTTGGACTTCCTGTTGTTCCACCACTATGTAGAATTACCGCAGGGGTATCTTTTGTTGTATGGTAATCTTCTTTTGCGTGATAGTTTAGACCTTTTCTTATAAAGTCTTTCCAGTAGACGTATTCTTCACTTCTTTTAGGCTTTTTTACTTTATATCCTTGTGTTACTTGATATCCAAAAGCTAATAAAAAATTCATAGAATCACTGGCAGATGTAACAATTGTTTTATATACATCTGTTTCTTTTATAATATTTTTTACTTTTTCATAGCAGATGTCAATCATGATTAACATGACACTATGTGTTGAAGTTAAATATTCTTTAATTTCTTTTTCTCCTGATAAGGGATGAATCATATTGGCAATAGCTCCAATTTTATTTACTGCGTAGAAAGCAACAAGAGCTTCTGGAGTATTTGGCATACATATAGTCACCACGTCTCCTCGTCTTATTCCTTGACTACGAAAAGCTTTTGCTACCTGATTTATTTTATGTAGCAGTTCTTTGTAGGTAATTTGTTTCCCGTAGTAGTTTATCGCAATGTTTTTGTCTCTATCTTTACTACATTTTTCTAACATTTCATAGATGGAAATATCTTCTACTTTTATTTTTCTTTCTTCTTTTTTATAATATTTTGACCATGGTGTTTTAATCATCTTTTGTTTTATTAGATTGATTACATTCATAATAGTCCTCCAATTTTTTATCTATTTCTTCTCTTAACATTTGATTTTCTTTTTCTAAGTTGTCAGATATTTTTCTTGGTTTTAGAAATTCTATTGTTATTTTTGAAGAAAATAATTTATATTTTCCTGTAATAACAAAAGGAACTATTGATGTATTGGTAACATTCGCCATTTTTACTGCTCCAATTTTAAATGGTAAAGTTGGAGTTTTCTTTTCTCTATTTATTGTTCCTTCTGGGAAAATACCAATAATATCTTTCTCGTTTAATGCTTTTATTGCACTTTCTAGAGCTTGGTGATCATGAATTTTACGATTTACTGGGATTGCCCCTACTCCTTTTAAGAAAGGTTTCGTAATTCCCTTAAATAGGGAATCTTTTGCTAAAAAGTGAACTTGTTTTGGAATAATAGCAATCAACATAATGGGATCTAGCCACTTTGTATGATTTCCTGCTAAAACATAGTTTGTATCTATTGGTAAATTGTTTATTCCTTTGATTTTAGGGCGAAATAAGACTTTAAATAATACTTTTAAAATTGGTCTTATTATTTTATAGAATATAGTATTATTCATAGTATCACCTTAATTCATTATATTACAAAAAATGAAAAGAGTAAAATTTTTAGTTATCTTTTGAATAAATAAATTCTATTTTACCAGGACCTTTTGTATTTAAAAGATTATGGTTTTCTAATTGTCTTTTTACCTCTTTTGCAACTCCTATAGAACCATCTAATAAAGGTATATCTTTAAAGAATTTATGAATCTCATCTTTAATTAATGGATAATGTGTACAACCTAATACAATAGAATCTATTGGTGTATTTTTGGCTTTTTCTTTTACGTTTTCTAATATGTCATTCATCTTTTCTTTATTTTTTGTCTCTATTGCATTTGCAAGACCATCACAAGATATTAATATGATTTCTTGATTCTCTTTTCTATTTTCTTCTATTAGCTCTTTTGTTCTTTCAGAGTCAATCGTAGATGGCGTTGCTAGTACTAGAGTGTGTTTATAGTTATTATCGCAAGCTACTTTGATTGCTGGAACGGTACCTACAAATGGAATATCTTTGTATTTTTCTTTTAGTTTTTTCATACAGCGTGTTGTTGCAGTATTACAAGCAATTACTATCATTTTACAGTCTTTTTCTTTTAGTAAGAACTCTACGATATTTTCTACAATTTTATATATTTCTTCAGGAGACTTTTCTCCGTAGGGATTATTTTTACTATCTGCATAATAGACATAATCTTCTTTTGGAAGAAGTTTTATTATTTCGTTTAGTACTGTTGTTCCACCTATTCCTGAGTCTAGGATGCCTATTTTTTTATTCATATAATACTTCCTTTCTAAGATATTATATCATAAAAGAAGTTTCGTCTAGAAATTTTATATTCGTTTGATATTTTAATTCTCTGACAAGACGAAATAGTGCTTCGTCTTTTTTCTTAGCTTCTAGCATAATATCTATATCTTTATTTTCTTTTTTTAATATGTTTATAAACTTTATAAACTCTTTCACATCTATATAGTCATTATGACTTCGGTATTCTTTTTTTAATTTACTTTTGGGAGAAGAAAAATGCATTTTAGGGGTCTTTTTCCAAGTTTTTATAATACTTGGTAATAGTTCTTCTAAACTTTTATTACTAGGGTTACATTGATGATGGTGATAATCTAAGATTACAGGAATATCTGTCTTTTCAGATAATGTTAGACAGTCTTCTACATTAAATGATTTATCATCGTTTTCTACTGCGATTATTTTTTGAATTTCCTTTGGTAATCTTTTAAAGTTATTAATAAATCTTGTGATTGCTTTTTCTTTTCCAAATTCTTTACTTCCAATATGAAGGACTAATAGTGGCTCTTTTATGTCTAAAAACATTAATAAATTATAGTGATATTTTAATATTTCTATACTTTGATTTATTACTTCTTTTTTTGTACTGTTTAAGACACAATATTCACTTGGATGAAAATCTACTCGCATATTATTTTTCTTTATTTCTTCTCCTAGGGTATGATAGATTTTCTGATAGTTTTTATAATAATTGATATCTACTTCTTTCTTTGTTGCTAGTGGGATTAAATTGGAAGATATTCTAAAGAAATGAATATTATTTTTGTTGTTATAGATTAATAGTTCTTGTAAATGAAAAAGATTAGAGGTAATTATCTCCTCTAACTTCTTTTTATTTTGTTCTTTTATATAGTTACTATAGGTATATGTTTTATAATTAGTATTTAGTGTTTCACTAATACATGCGTATCCTAATCTAATTTTCATAGTATCACCAGTATTAGTATTTCTCTTTTTGAAACTATTATTTAGATTTTTTGACTTTATAATATTCGTTGTAGGCTTCGTGATTTCCATTTTGATAATAATCTATTGCTAAAGAAAGAGCGGGGTTGTAATGGAATTTCTTAATTATTTCATTAATTTCTTCTTTTGTTAGTTTATATCCTTGTACAAAACGGATAAGAGAAAAATCTCCTTGGCTTAACATATGATTTAATATTTCCTCTCTAGTCATGATATGATCTATTGTTAATTCTCTTGCGGCACTGATATCATAGTATCCATTATATTCATCATCAAAAGTAATGATTTCATTTCCCGCTGTTACTCTAGCAATTTTTATTTCTTCTAACATCCCATTTACATAACGTAATGTATCTTCTAGATATGGCGTATAGTGAAATCCTGTACCACTTGTTCCTTTTGTTAATATCATGTTATCTGGAATGCTATATGTTTTACCTTCTTCAAATTGTAACCCATATTGATTAGTCATGTTTTTATTAAATGCTTTAAATCCTTGTTTTTGCATGCTACCTCTTATTTTAAAAATTTGTTGTTTATTTTATTTATAAAATTATAATCTTTTTTTCTGAATACTTTAATCGTTCTTCCTTCCGCTTTAACACTTACTTCTTCTACATTTTTATATTCATTATTATCTCCATCTATTGTAATTAATAAGTCTTTTGTTCTGTTTTCTGGAGAAACTGTTACTTCATTATTGCTCGGAATAATTACAGAATTCATAAGATTTCTATAAGATTTATTGTTTAAAGGAGCAATTGGTGTAATTTGAAGTGTATGAAAAGTATTATATACAATACTTCCTCCAAAACTTAAGTTATAGGCAGTTGATCCAAAAGATGTAGATATTAAGATACCATCACCTACATAGTCTTCTAATAGATTTTGTTCTACTGTTATTTTTAAATTGGCAGTATTTAACTCTAAATCTCTAATTACTATTTCATTTAGTGATAATTGTTTTGAGATGCTATCTGGTGTTTTTATTTCGATTTCTGCAATACCAATTTCTTCTATTTTGTAGTCTTCTTGTTCTAGACTTTTAATAAATTCCCCTATTTCATCTAGATTTATCTCTTGCGCAAAGCCTAATGTTCCAGCATTAATTCCTACATAAATGCAATCTTCGTTGAAAGCTGTCTCTTTTATCATTCTTAGAAAAGAACCATCTCCTCCAATGGCGATGGCTATTTCATAATCTTCTTCTACAATTTTAAAGTTTTTCTTTTCTAATTTTTCTTTTATTGTTTTCGCAACTTCTAATGACTTTTCGTTGTTATTTACAAATAATTTTACTTTTTTCATTTCTTCCCTTTGTATTTAAATAATGCAGACGGTCTATGTCCTTCTCCTGTTTTCATTTTATTTGTTTTTTCTACTTTGCTGGCAATGATTCTTCTGAATGCAGGATCTAATAATTTTTTATTTAGTATTACTTCATATACTTGTTGTAATTCACCTAGTGTGAAATATTCTGGCATCATATTAAAAACGATATCTGTGTAATTAAGTTTATTCTTTAGTCTTTCAAGACCGGCTAAGATAACAAGAGCATGGTCAAATGCTAAAGCATCATTTTTTACTTCAATAAATTTATAGCGATCTGTTGTTTTTTCACGAAGTTCTTTCTTGATAGCTAGATGGATAGTATCTTTTCCGTTATCTAGTGTAATATCTACAATATCATTTTTCTCTTCTAAAAGTACTACATCAAACCATGAGGCATTAGGGTTAATCATTTCTGTTAATTTGTTTTTATCAACTAATGCTATATATGAAGTAGATACGACTCTTGTTCTTGGGTCTCTATCAAGTGCATCATAAGTATATAATTGTTCTAAGTAGATGTTTGATAAGTTTGTTTCATTTTTTAATACTCTTTTAGCACAGTCTTCTAGAGTTTCTGTTTTAGGATTTAAAAAACCACCGGGTAGACACCATTTTCCTTTGTACGGAAAATCATCTCTTTTTACAAGTAAAATACTCATCATTTTTTTACTAGTTTTACGATAATTACTGTTTTCTTCATCTGATACACTAATTAATAATATATCTGCGGTCATTGATAACTGATCAAATTCTTTTGGATCGTACTCTTTTAAAAACTCTTCTTCTGTTTTATATTCTTTTTCCACATTATCACCTCTTATTTATAGATTGATTATAACATATTTTAGAAAAAATGTCGTTATTTTAATATTTTTAGCAACATTTCAATAATTCTTTCTATTACATGGTCTTTATTTAGTTTTCTACTTTCTTTATGTACTTCTATAGTCTCTCTATAATGTTTATTATTTGTACTATCATAGATACTAATATATACAACATTATCTTTGCCTACCGGGTTAGCAGGATCTTGCCTGTTTAATTGGCCTGTGATTCCTACACCATAGTTACTGTTTGCAAATTTAGTAATATTTTTACTCATTTCATCAGCAGTTTCCATACTATATACGGTATATTTATCAATCACTTCACTTGATACGCCCATTTTAATTTTATATTCATTAGAGTAAGTAACGGCACTGAATTTTAATATTTCACTAGCTCCTTCACAGTTTGTAATAGCATTGGCAACTCCTCCACCAGTACATGACTCCATAGTAGCTATTGTTTCTCTTCTTTCTTGTAAAATATGTATTATCTCTTTAAAATCCATTTTTATTCTCCTTACCTTTCGTTTTTATTTTGTACGTTTTCTGATTAAAATATTTATTTTTCAATAAATTATATTTATCTTCGTCTAACTCTTTTTTTATTTCTTCTTTTATTGTTTCTGGTACTCCATAATAACTTTCTGCTAGAGCACCTGCAATACTTGCGATAGTGTCCGTATCGCCACCAATTGATATTGCTGTTCTTATGGTGCTTTCGAAGTCTTGTGATTGAAAAAAACAAAATAGTGCTTGCGGTACTGTGTCTTTGGCTTTAGATTTAAAAGTATGTGTGTGTCTTAATTCTTCTAAGCTGTAGTTCATAGGGTAATAATTTTTCTTTATATATTCTTCTACCTCTTTTTTTGACATACCGGTTCTTAACAAATAGATTGTAATTGCAACTGCTTCCGCACTTTTTATTGCATCTATATGGTTGTGTGATGGTATGGTTGCTAGATACGATTGTTCTTTTATTTGTTCAAATGAATTAAAAATAAATCCAATAGGACTAATTCTCATAGCTGCCCCATTACCATAACTTGTTCCTTCATAGTTTCCTGTTATCCATTTTATAGAACCTGGACTAAATCTTCCTCTTCCATATTTATCAAGACCTTTTGCCAATTCTTTCTTTCCATATTCTTTTAAATAACTTTCATAGTCACAATCACCATTTACAATAGCATCATAAATGGCACATGTCCAAACGGTATCATCTGTAAAGATGGAGTTCTCTGCAAATAATGGTGTTTTAGGATCCATGATTTTTATTCTTTCTTCGTATGGTCTAGGTTTGTTATATTCTTTCCAATAATTGATTTCTTCCATTTCATAATTAGAACCGGCTTTATCTCCTATGATTGCACCTAACATGTTACCACCTCTTTTTTACTTTATCATAGTTTCTTATTTCCACAAAATTTTTTTACCAAATCCGGCAGTTAATTTATTATCAGAGGTATAAACTAATTGCGTTGTATAGGGACAATCACAGTCTTTTACCATTCTGGCATAATACTCTACTAATTTATTATGCTCAGTTAAATAGATTCCATCTATGCATTCACAGTAATCTCTACTATAAAAGTGGTGCCCTGGAAAGAAATTTTCATCTAAGCTTTCAAATATAGAATTAAAATTAATAAATTCTCTTTCAGCGTAAGGATTACATTTCATTAATGATACGAATCCAGTTTTATATACTCCTAAGTCTCCTACATATGTTAGCATTTTCTTTATTTCATCTAAAGAATTAATTCCACTTTGCATAATTATTGTATTAATGTTAATGATTTTTTTGTCTTTTAGATGGTGTTCTAAATCTATTATATCTTCTGTTGTAGCAATCTTTTTAGAATGAAAAATACTTTCGTTTTTTCTATCATCATAGTGATGTCTAGAGATATGAATGCTTTCTAATTTATTTACTTTATCATAGTTTTTAAATTCTCTACAGTTATATCCGTTTGTTGATATCGCCACTTCCATATCTTCATCTATTTTATAAATTAAATCTAATACTTGAAATAGTTTCGTAGGATTTGTCATAGGTTCCCCACCAGTAATACTAATACCATGAAGTATATCTTTTTCTTTTAGATAACTGATGACAAAAGCTAGTTTTTCTAGATCTATCGTTCCAAAATCCTTACTTTGGCTATTAGCGCAAAACTTGCAGTTGGCAAAACATTGGTCTGTTAGTTTTATATATAGTCTTAAAGTTGGTTTTGTTTTTCTTAGTTTGGTTGGGCTATCTGAACAATAATAATCTTTTACTGGTAATTCTTCATCAAAGATTTTTATTCTTTCCATATTTAACAACCACCTCTATACGTACTCCTTTGTCCGCTACATCCAGTAGACCAATAAGATGGTTCATATGATGATCTGCAAGGATCACTGTGGTAGTGATGATAGTGAATGGTTTCTTGTTCTCTTTTTACCTTTTTCTTAGGTTTATCTGATGTAGTATTTTCTAATAAAGCACTGATATCACAACTTCCTAGTTTTTCTTTTATCGTTAGTAATTCATCAGTGCAATCAATCACTTGATCTAGGTCACTTAATGTATTATCATCTGCCATTTTTGTTAAATCTAAATAACTTCTAAATTGCTTTAAGTTCCTTTTTGTTTCTTCTTTTTGAGTACTTTGACTTATGATTTTTCCTACAAAATCAATTAAATCTTGTCTTTCAAACATAATTATTCTCCTTTTAATAATTTATTTACATATTCTTTGGCTTTTTCATAACGTTCTTCGTAATTTCCTGTAATTGTTTCGTATTTAATGTGATTTTCTTTTAATATTTGTTTTAATATCTTATTATTTTCTTTTCTTACTTCGTCTTTTCCATAAGTTCTTGTGCCATCTTGTACCCAGGCGACATCTGGTTCTAGAAATAGATATAAATCATAATTATTTAAATTAGAAATACTAGTGGCGATAGTTTCAAAATCTTTTTCACTTTGTTCTTTAAGGCCTAGTTTGTAATAATATAATGTAATTAATGAATCGGTGTCGATAAATAGAATTTTATTAGCATGTTCTAAAGCAATCTTTTCATCTTGTTTATGCTGAAAAAGTATTTCAAAGTAGTGATACTTTTGCATATTATCAATTCCACCTGCTTCATCACAGATATATCTTCCTGCTTCTTCTACATGCGTAGTGTTATATGCTTTTGCTAGATTTCTAACTAGTGTTGTTTTACCACAACTTTCTGTACCAATGATGCATACTTTTTTTGTATAATATTTCCTTACACATGCTGGAAGATAATCAAAATATTTATATGGGTTTTGTCTAATTTCTGTTGAAGATATATTAATTTCTTTTCTATCAAAATAGATAACTTTACTTTCTTTATAAAGATTTTCCCATAGGTTTTCTCCTTTATAATCACTTCCTGCAAATACTACGTCTATTTTTCTTCCTATATAGTTTTTTACATCTTGTACTCCTTGATTCCAGTCATATGTTTCTTTATTTAAGTTCTTTGAATAGATTGGGAATACTTCTACATTTTCCATATCTTGGGTAATATTTTTTAGCCACGCGATTCTGGTTTTTTCGTCTATTTCTTTTGGATCATCACTGATGCTTATTGGAATATATAGTTTTTTGCATTGATTCTTTGCCATGATGATATCGTTTACATGACCTAAGTGTAGAGGGTTAAATGTTCCTCCGTACATTCCTATTTCGTACATTTTACATCCTCCTTTGCAATTTTTGACCAGTTATAGTAGCCATAGAAAGCATTTACTAAATATACTGCCCACATGGTTACCATAATGTAGTCTTTTACGTGCCACCACATAATTACTGTAATAATATCTATTACTATCCATAGTAGCCATTGTTCTCTATATCTTAATACCATCAATAGATTAGCAACAACTGAGATTACTGTAGAGGCACTGTCTAGTAAAGGATTTGTACCTCCTAAGTGATCTAATAAATATTGGTATAGAAAAATACCTATTCCTGTAATTATTAATAAGATAATAGAATGCTTTATATTTAACTTCTTTCCTTGTACTTCACCATCTTCTTCCTTGGTATTTTTACTCCATAAATAGTAACCAATGAATTGTAGTGGTAGATAATAGATAGCATTTAACATCACTTCTCCATAGTATTTATGGATCCATGCTACAATGATATATCCTAATATATTGAAGAATCCCCAGAAGTATTGACTACGTTTTCCTTTGGCACATAGTACTACACAAAATATTCCAGATATCGCAGCAATCGCATCAATTACTATATAAATTAAACTATCTTCTTTATTTATGATGGCAAAATAGGTAGTGAAGAGTGTGACTGCTAGAATCATACTCCATTCAAAGATTGAAAATTTTTTAATAGCTTTTAATAACATGATAGACACTTCCTTTCTTTTCTTCATATAGATGCTTTTCTTTGATATAGTTATAAACTTTTCTATCTATATATAATCTTGCTTTTAAGCTATTATTTTGTTTTAAATAAGCTCTGATTTTTGTAGATGAGATTGTTTTTTCTTTTATTTTTGTTACAATGATGTTTTGCCCATATTGCTTATATTTTTCTAATAGTGGTTCAATCTCATCTGTTTCTCTTTTGATAACTAATAGTTTGTAGTTCTTTAAAATGTCTTTACCATTTTTCCATTTGTCAATATAACTTAAATTATCCGTTCCACAAATGAAGTAAATTTCATCATCTTTATATCTTTTCTTAAAATGTTTTAGAGTTTCGTAAGTGTAGATTGGTTTTTGTTGTAATTCATATTTACTAATTGCCATATTTTTTTCTTTTTCTATCATTAGTGATAGCATATCTATTCTTTTTTCGTTTGATATTAGATTTGTTTTATATTCATATTTCGTACCTGTTGGTACAAAGATTACTTTATCTACATATCCTTTTTTTATTAACACTTTAGCTATTTTTTTATGCATTTTATGAGGTGGATTAAAACTTCCTCCAAATATTCCTATTTTCATAAGTTTTTCTCCTTTCTTAAGGTTAATATTTTTTCTTTTCCGTTGAATAACGGTTTTAATGATTCTTTTTCATGTAAGGCATTGATGATTTCTGCGATGTTTTCTGAACAGTTTACTGTATGTAGCCAATCTTTTTCTTTATATTCTTCTGGTATATAAGATAAGTTTGTTGTATATAGCTTGTCGAAGTAATTATTTTGATAAGCTTTGTCAAATTCTTCTACTCCTTCTGTAAATAGTGAGAAAGTTGCGATAAAGTATACTTTTCTTGCACCTTCTTTTTTTAATCTTTCTCCTACTTCTAACATCGAAGTACCACTAGCTATCATGTCATCTACAATTAAAATATCTTTTCCTTCTACACTTGGTCCCATGTAAGTGTGTTCTATGATAGGATTTTTACCATTTACTACTTTTGTTAAATCACGTCTTTTATAGAAAACTCCTACATTGGTATCTAACATTTCAGCAAAGTATCTAGCTCGTTCTGTTGCTCCCATATCAGGACTGATTACTAAAATATCTTTTAAATCTTCCTTGGTTAATAAATCTTCTAGGATTGTATTTGTTGGATAGAAGTTTTCAAATGGAAGATTTGGTATCGCGTTTGAAATTGTTGGGTCATGGGCATCAAATGTAATGATATGATCTACTCCCAGATTTTGTAAGTCTTGTAAAGCAATCGCACAATCAGCTGACTCTCTACCTTTTCTTTTATGCTGTCTTGATTGATATAGTAGTGGCATGATTAATGTTATTTTTTCTGAATATCCGGAGATTGCTGATATTGTTCTTTTAATGTCTTGAAAGTGTTCATCTGGTGCCATATGGTGAGTAAATCCATGCATATTATAAGTAATTCCATAATTTCCTACATCTGCTAAAAGATAGATATCTTTTTCTCTTACAGAATCTTCTATTTTTACTTTTCCTTCTCCATTAGAAAATCTGCTTGCTGTAATGTTTAAAGTATAGTTTTTGCTTGTGCTTCTTAATTTATTTAACTTAGCATTTACTTCTTTTCCTATTTCTTTGATATTGTCTAAAGCAATAATTTTAATATTATTCATAACTTCACCTCTTATTAACATTTTATTAATATCTTATTTTAAAAAAATATACTATCTTCTAAATTCCTTTACTTGTCTTTTGGCTTCTATTTTTATTCCATTACAATAAGGTTTTTCTTCTTGATGCTCCATTCGTCCATAACCTGTCCATTCTGTATCTATGCCATTATCAATCCATAGTTTATTTACTTCATATCCTTGTTCTTCTAATAGGTTTTTAAAAATTCCTTCATACTCTTCAAACGGAATTACTCTTTTTACTGGTATTTCTGTATCTAACAATGTTGTAGTTCCAGAAAGTTCTATTGTTGTAACTGCTGCATTGTGCTCACAGGTATACCACCCTACTAGTTCTTTTGTTGTTTTCATTTTTACAATTCCTTTAATATCTTCTTTTGATCTATAATAGTCTGTCAAAATTCTTTCTACTTTGTCTTTACTAATTGTCATTTCCATAATATCTCTTCTTTCTTTTTATTGTTTTGTTAATAACATATATTAAAAGTTTTACAGATTTTTTCATCTGTTATTAACATTATATTAATATCTGATTAATTTGTCAACTACTTTTTTGCTTTTTTATAAAAAAGAATCTCAAATTTGAGATTCCTAATTATTTTTTCTATATCTTTTTGTTGTTTCATCGTAGTTTTCTTTAGGTGTTCCTACTACAGGTGTATCTACTTTTTCATTATTTTTAATTACTACTGGCATACCATCATCAAATATTTCTCTCCATTTTTCTCTTGGAATGTTATAAGGTACTTCTAGTAGTTCTGTTGCGAATCCTAAGATCATTAATTTATCCATAGTACTTTGGTCACCTGTCCATAGATTTCCATTTTTTCTTAGACATAAATTTGTAAAAGGTGTACCTGTTTCTATACCATAAACTTCATCAAGCATATTGTTAATTGTACCTTTATACTGATTTAATCTTTCCGTGTTAAATGCTGCGGTACAAGATACACCTGTTGCGATAGTAAAGTCTTCTGTTGGTTTATTGTCTTCTAGTTCATCTTCTTTAAATAAGCAATCTCTAAAAACTTCTTCTACGTGTCGACCTGTTAGCTCTTTTTTTTCGAAGATATCTCCTAACTGTCTTAGTAGTTCTTCTTCAGTTAATGGGATGTCTGGCTTAGGATTGTTATAAGTTGTAACAATCTCTTCTATAAAAGAAGAGGCAATTGCTTCATATTCTTCTTCGTTCTTATCTCTTAAATCTCCTCCGCGGTTTCCTGCCACATCTATAAACTTTTCTCCGTCTTGACGTAGTCCTGTTAATAATAAACTAGAGTTCCCTCCACTGATGTAACAAGCAACCGCAGCTGAAAACATTTTGTTACTATCTTTTTTTGTTAAATCTTGAAATTTTTCTAATTCATCTAGTGTATATAATAATTTTCCATAATAGTGAAACCAGTGAGTTAATAGTGATGATTTTTCATCTTCTGTATATTCATTCCATTCTTTTATTTGCATAGTATTCCTTCTTTCTTTTTCTTATTATACAGAAAAAGCTTGAACTTTCAAGCTTAATTATCTATTTGATCTAGTTCTTTCAACCAGGCTTCCATTGAAGCATCACTTGGCATACGTAAATCTCCTCTAGGTGACAAACTGATACTTCCTACTTTTACTCCATCAGGAATACAGTTTCTTTTAAACTGTTGAGTAAAGAAGCGTCTGATAAAAACTTTTAACCATTTTTTTATTTCTTCATTAGAAAAACTATTTTTAAAAGTATGTTTCGCTAATGTATAGATTTTCTTTGGAGTTGCACCATATCTTAAGAAGTGATATAGATAGAAGTCATGTAGAACGTATGGTCCAATACTTGATTCTGTTTTTTGTAAGATATTCCCTGCTTCATCTGGTGGTAATAATTCTGGAGAGATTGGAGTATCTAAGATATCTTGTAATACTTCTTTCTTTTTACCATCTGTAGTATCTTTTACCCAGGCTACTAAATAACGTACTAATGTCTTGGGAATAGATGTATTTACAGCATACATACTCATGTGGTCACCATTATAAGTACACCAACCTAAGGCAAGTTCAGATAGATCTCCTGTACCAATTACTAATCCATTTTCCATATTCGCAACATCCATCAATATTTGCGTACGTTCTCTTGCTTGGATATTTTCGTAGGTAACGCTTCTGTCCGTCTCAGGTAGCCCAATATCTTTCATATGAAGAAGTGCTGCGTCCTTGATACTAATTTCTTTTAAGGTTGCCCCATATTCTTTTACTAAATCAATACTATTTTGATATGTTCTATCTGTTGTTCCAAATCCTGGCATCGTAATTCCAATAATATCTTTAGGATTTCTTTTTAGTTTTTCATAGGCTTTTACAATTACTAAGAAAGCAAGTGTTGAATCTAGACCTCCAGACATTCCAATTACACATTTAGGATTTCCTACTTGGATTAGACGTCTTGCTAGAGCTGTTGACTGAATTTCTATAATTTCTTCACATCTTTTATTTCTTTCTAATTCATTTGATGGTACAAATGGATATTCTTTATATTCACGATTTAATTCTTTTATATTGTCTTTGATATCTAGTTTTATGATTTTATACTCTTCTAAGTTTGTGTTTTTCATAAAACTTCTATTTTTGATGCGGTCATTTGCTAATTTTAATACATCGATATCTGCAGTAATTATATTACTTTCTAGTTCAAAACGTTTATTCTCTGCTAGAATTGATCCGTTTTCATAAATCATACTAGCTCCACCAAATAAGATATCTGAAGTCGATTCCATAACTCCACTTGATGCATAAATATAAGCTGATATTGTTCTTGCTGATTGACTAGATACTAAACTCTTTCGATATTCTTGCTTACCAATTAGTTCATTGCTACTTGATAAGTTAAAAATCATTGTTGCTCCAGCTAAAGCATGATTGTTACTTGGAGGATTTACTGTCCATAAATCTTCGCATATTTCAATTCCAAAGGTTGCTTCTTTTAACGTCTTATCTTGGAATAATATGTTCGTAGTGATTGGAACTAATTGACCTAATATTTCTATTTCTTCTGTTATTAATTCTTTACTAGAAGAAAACCATCTTGCTTCATAGAACTCTTGATAGTTTGGAATATAAGTTTTTGGTATTACTCCTAGAATTTTTCCTTTTGTAATTACTACTGCACAATTAAACAGCTGATTATCATGTCTTAGTGGCATTCCTAGAATAGAAATGATATCTATATCTTTGGTTTCGTTTAATACTTGTTCTAAAGCTTTTATACTGTCATCTAGTAATTGTTCTTGTAAAAATAAGTCTCCGCATGTATATCCGGTGAAAGATAATTCTGGTGTTGTTACAATAGAGACACCAAGTCTTTCTGCTTTTTTAATTTCTTTTATTATAACGTCTGCATTTTTTAATGGATTAGCTAAAGCTAATTTATTTACAATAGCGCCTACTCTTATAAATCCTAATTCTTTCATATTCATTCTCCTTTTTTATAGTGTATCAAATATTTTATTTTTTTACTAAACTTTTTGCCTTTTCAATTGTAAATTGAGATTGAATATCTGTAATATATCCACGATCTACTAATTCTACTGCTTCATCAAAACTACATTCAAAATAGCGAATAATTTCATCTTTATCTAAGTTCTGTTCTTTTGTTTTTTTACAACCTAATGCTAGTATACTGTGGTTATAAGCAGCACTGCATCCTTGATCTTGATAGAAACTAGCTAATAGTTTCATTTCTTCTGGTACGTATCCTGTTTCTTCTTCTAATTCTCTTTTACCTGCTGTTAATGGATCTTCATCTTTTTCTAAATATCCAGCAGGTAATTCTACGCATACTGTTTCTTTTGTAAATACCCTTGGTTGTACTACTAACAAAGTATTTCCTTCTTTTGTGATTGGTAAGATAATTGCGGCATTACCATCACTTGCACCTTTTACTATTTTTTCTCTTGGTATTATTATTCCATTTTGTAGTTTACAATTATAACTTTCTACATTAATGAATCCTTTTCTTTGGATAGGCTTTGTTCCTTGATATATAAATTCCTCTTTTTTTCTTTCTTTTGCGATTGTTTGTAATTCTTTTATATAATCTCTTAATTCTTCTAGTTTTTCTTTGCGCACTTTACATATTCCCTTCCTTTTTCTGCTATTTCATTTTGATGAAATTCAATCAGTTCTTGTTTTAATGCTCTTAATTTATCTGATAAGTCTACATAATATTCATGTGGTTTATCAATTCTTGTAACTTCTGGGTATAGTGTTTCAAATTCTTTTTCGCAATATTCTTGTTTTTCTTGTAAACTTGGATCTTGGTATACTAATTCTCCGTTTTTAAAAATTGGTACTAATAGACTTCTAACATTATAATTTTTTAATTCTGTTTTTTTCCATGTTTCTACTGGGTGAACTAGTGTATAGTGATCTTTACTAATTTCTTCTTCATTTAATGTAATGACATCTCCTAGAGCATATCCAGTATCTTTGTCGTAGAAACGATATACTTTTTTGCTACCTGGATTTATTGTTTTAATACTATCATTACTTACTTTAATTCTTGGTTTAGCTTCCTTGTTTTCTTCTACTGCTACTAGTTTATAAACCCCTCCTACTCTTTCTTTAGGTGCGGCGATATTATCTCCGGCACCAATAGAATTAATCTTTGCTCCTTGCGTAATTAAATCACGAATCGTATATTCGTCTAATCCGTTTGATAAACAAATTCCTGTATCTTTATATCCGGCTTCGTCTAACATTTTTCTAGCTTCTTTTGATAAATATGCTAAGTCTCCACTATCAATACGTATTCCTTTCAATGGATATCCATTTGGTGTTAGATATTCGTTTGCTACTCTGATGGCATTAGGAATTCCGCTATGTAAGGTATCGTATGTATCTACTAGGAAGACACAGTTGTCAGGATTACTTTTTGCATATTTTAAAAATGCATCATATTCATCTTCACTTTCTGTTACTAATGAGTGAGCCATAGTTCCCATGGCAGGGATATCATATTTCATACCTGCATAAGTGTTAGATGTTCCTACACATCCACCGATATATGCACACTTACTTGCTTCTATTGCAGAATCAATTCCTCTAGCACGTCTTGCTCCAAACTCCATTACTGGAATACCTTTTGCCTCATTAGTAATTCTTTTAGCTGCTGTTGTTACTAATGAGCCATGATTGAAGTTAGCAAGTAATGCTGTTTCTAATATTTGAGCTGTTACTGCATCTGCTTTTACTGTTAATACTGGTTCATTTGGGAATACTAATGTTCCATCTGGTACAGCATAAATATCTCCTTCAAATTTTAATGTGCTTAAATAGTTTAAAAATTCTTCGTTAAATTTTCCTAACTTTCTTAGATATTCTAACTCTTCTTCTCCAAAGTGGAAGTTTTTAATATATTCTATTGTCTCATCTAATCCTCCACTGATTGTGTATCCACCTTCAAATGGATTTTTACGGAAGAAAATATCAAAATATACTTGTTCATCTTTCTTTCCTTCATTGAAATATGTCTGTGCCATTGTTAACTCATAAAAATCTGTCATTAATGTTTTATTATTCATACTTATTCTCCTTTTCTTTTTAATCTTTTATTAATATCATTTTTTAAAAAATAATTATCTTTTTTTACTTACTAAATTTATTCCTTGTAACTTCATAAGTAATTTTGCTGATTCTATATATTCTCCTCTTTCATCTTCACTGTATGTTGCGATTGCGTCTTCATGAACATTGATTGTAACATCACGATTCCACTCGTCATAGTAATTAGCAAGCCCCATTGCTCCATTGAAAACACAAATATCTGTACAACATCCTACAAAGTTTACTTCTTTTAGGTTTTCTGCTTGTTTTACTATTTCCCTAAATTCAGGTGACTCCATTAAACTTGTAGAATTCTTTTCTACTGTTATTACATTGTCTTTTTGTTCAAATGGTTTTAATTCATCAATCAGTTCTGCTTCACTGGTTCCTTTAATACAATGAGTTGTGTTGCCAAATCTTTTAAATTCTGTAGCGTTCTTATTGTGAGTATCTTTTACTAAGATTATCAAGCTCCCCTTTTTTTCTGCTTCTTCTAATAGTTCTAATTGTCTAGGTACTATTTTCCTAATATTTTTATCGTGTAGCACTCCTTCATTTACAAATCCATTTACCATGTCTACTACAATTAATGCAGTTTCATAGACTTTTAAGTTTTTTACATTTTTCATATTCCTATCTCCTCTTATTAATATTTTATTAATATCATATGGTATTAAAATTACAAACTTCTTTGTTTGTTATTAACATTATATTAATATCTAAAACATTTGTCAACCCTCTTTTTAATGTTTTTTTAAAAAGAGAAAATGGAAATAAAAAAAGACATCGATGATGTCTTAATTATTAGCATGCTTTTTTATGTAAGTAATTCCTGTAGTGATTGTTATTAAACCAATTACTATAAATGCTATATTTTCTTTTGTGCCAGTATTTGGAACTGTTACGTTATCTGTTTCAGGTGTTGTGGTGGATGTTGATGGATTTGTAGAATCTGGTGTTACCTCTTCTGATGAAGTTGTAGTATCATCACTGGACTCATTTGTTGTGTCATTTTCATCTGTTGGTTCTACATCTAAAGTAACGTTTGAATCATTATCTTTATTTGTTGTATCTTTCTCTTCAGTTTTTGCGTTATTATTTACTTTAGATACCTCTGGTTCTGTAAATTTATTAATTACAGAAATCAGTAGTAATCCACCGGCAATAATTAATACTAATACTACAATGTAACGAATGTAATTTCTCATACTTCCACCTCTTTTTCGTAATCTATTATACTTATTTTTGTAGAAATTGCAAGCATTTAAAGTTCTTTTATTACTTTACATGGATTTCCTACCGCTACTACATTGGAAGGAATATCTTTTGTTACTACACTGCCAGCTCCTATCGTTGTGTTATCCCCAATAGTTACCCCTGGTAAAATGGTAGTGTTTCCCCCTATCCACACGTTATTTCCAATGGTAACAGGAACTCCTTTTTCAAGATTTTTATTTCTTCTTTCTATATCTAATGGATGGGTTGCGGCATAAATATTTACATTTGGTCCAATAAACACATTGTCTCCAATCTTTACTTCTGCAGTATCTAAAATCGTTAGATTATAGTTAGCATAAAAGTTTTTTCCTATAGTTATGAAATATCCATAATCACAGTGAAATGGTTGCTCTATGGCGAAATTTTCTCCTATGCTATTTACTATTGTTTTAATTAATTTCTTTCTTTTTTCAATTTTAATTGGATCTAAGACACTAAATTCGTGACATAATCTCTGAGTATAAAGATGTTTCTTTTGCATTTCTTTATCATCAGCTATATTGTAATATTCATCTTTTTCCATTTTATCTCTCCTATCATATTTATTATAGCAGAAATATTTTCGATTGTCTTATTGTTATTCTAATATAATTTTTCTATATATCTCTTGGCATTTATTAAAACTTTCTTTTTGTATTCTTTCATCTTTTTGATGAGCTGTTATAGGACCTGGACCTAAGATAATAGTATTTTTCTCTGGTAGAAAAGAAGCTTCTGTTACATAGTTTAGACCAATTGCTTTTTTATTTGTTATCGTTTCTATTTTTTCTATTACTTCTTTTTTGTTTGTTACTGCTGCATTTAAGTTATTTAATATACTTGCTTTTCCTTGATATTTTTCTGTTAATTCAGCTATTTTATCAATAATTTTTTTATTATGCTCTTTTGTAATTGTACGAAAGTCAAAAGTAATTTCACAAGTATCTGGTACTTTATTTATTTCGCCTCCTCCATTTATCTTTGATAAGTTAAATGTAGTATATGGTACTTCGTATAATGGAAGATTTTCTTTTCTTAGCTCGGTTGCGAAGTCTTTTACTTCTTTTATAAAATCTAATGCTTTATATAGAGCATTTTCTCCTAATTCTGGTGTAGAGGAGTGAGCGCTTTTACCATGAAAAGTAATACTAAATTCAATACAACCTTTATTAGCAATCGCTGGTACTAGGTCTGTTGGTTCTGGAAATATTATTGTATCTGGTAAGTTGATGTTATTTTTAATAAGCTTAGTGATTCCTTTAAAACTGATTTCTTCGTCATAAGTAAAACAAAGCATACAAGGAATATCTGTTGGGAGCGTTGTAACTACTTCTAGTAAAGCAGCAGTTCCCCCTTTCATGTCTGATACACCTAATCCATAATAGTTATCTTTATCTTCTGTTAATTTAAGTGCTTCTTTTGTCCAGTAAACTGATTTATCTACGGTATCTGTGTGACAACAGAAAGCTACTGTTGGATTACCTCTTTTAGCAATTAACACTTTTTCTTTGTCTTCTCCAATCTCTTGAAAATCAAAGTTTTTATCCTTTAATAGACTTTTAATATATGTTCTAATTTTTTCATTTTCTTTATCATTGATAGTATTTATTTCAATTAGATTTTTTAGTATATCACTCATTATCTTTGCCCCGCTTTATTATAGTATGTTTTGGTATAACCTGATTTTTGTAAGTCAATTACTGGGAAGATACGATTATTCATAGCTCCGGTAGGATCTTCTTGCCAAGTATAGTTTCCATTATTATTACTATAGTCTAATCTTAATCCAATTCCTCTAAATAATTTAGAAGAATCTGAAGAATCTAAATCTGGTCTTGTTTCTAGTAAAGAGATATATTGGTTCATAAAATCTTGTTTTTCTTCTGTTGTTAGTTGTGGTATTACGATACTTTCCCCATTCTTTCTCTTTTCCCTATCTTCTTTTTGAATTCTTTCTACTGCACTTTCAAAAGATTCTTTTCTATCTTTTTTGAAGTATCTCATAGCATTGGTACGGTAGCCTAAAAATTTCTTATCGTTTTGTAAAGAATTGATGATTTCTTTTCTTACTAACTCACTAGCGATATTTTGACCACGATATTCTTTTGCTACTCCTATTTCTTCAATATAACGCATTCTGTCTTGATCTTCTGTGATGTATTTTTTCTGATTTTCTGGAATCGTATCTGTTGCGATTAAAAATCCTACTACTTCTTCTTTTATTTCTGGTGTCCAGATTGTTGTATCTGTTTTTACATAATCATCAATTACTCCTCTTGCTGCCTCCTCTGTCCAAGTTTCATAAAATGGTTCCCCATTAAAAATATCACAGTAACATCTAGCTAGAGAACCTAGTTGTTTATCTTCCACTAATTTAATTTTACAATTGTTTCTTACTTGGTCTTTTAACCAAGTATTATATAAGTTTTTAAAATTTATCATATTCTTTCTCCATTCATTTAAATTTTTGTAATAAAAAAGTTATAGACCTTGTGCCTATAACCTCATTTATAATATAAATTATTTAGAATAGGTATCGACACAAGCATCACAAAATTGCCCTTGTCGATACCACGTTTTAATGTCGTATTAACAAGTGCATAATTTTATGATGATGATGTCCAAATATTCTATTCATCATAAGATTCGTTCCTTTCTTTTGTTGCAACTAATGTACATCAAAAATTTGTTCATGTCAAGTTTTTTTATATCACACGTTTTTTCTCTCATGAAGAGAAGATTTTGGAAAGATAATTATTACCTTTGTATATTCCTGCACTTTGCTCTCGATAGTTATATTTAAATTTAGTTTATTACATAATTTTTTACATAGAAATAGTCCCATTCCTGTTGAATGTTCTTTTTTTCTATTACTTCCTGTAAATCCTTTTTCAAAAACTCTAGGCAAATCGCTTTCTTTTATACCACATCCGTTATCTGTAATTTCTAATATGATTTTATTTTTTTCGGTTTTTCCATTTATCATGATTTTTTTCTCTTCTTTATTCATATATTTACAAGAGTTGTTTATAATTTGATTGATAATAAACACTACCCATTTTTCATCTGTTGCGACAGATAAATCTAGATTTTTAGTTTCCACTCTAATCTTATTTTTTAATAAGTAGTCTTTATTTTGCATTAATACTTGGTGAATAATCTCGGATAGTTTTATTTTCTTTACAAAATAGTCTTTTTCGGTATTTTCACTTCTAGCATAATATAACACTTGTTCTACCAAGTTATCCATTTTCTTTATTTCTTCTTTTAACTCACTATCTTTTTTATTATCACTATATAAAGAAAGCGCTGCTAAAGGGGTTTTAATTTCATGAACAAAGCTTTCAATGTATTCTTCATATTCTTGATATTTATGTTCTAACTCTGTAATCTTATCATTCATCGCTTTTGTTGCTTTTTTTAATGCATAATAGTAGGCTTCATTTTCTAGATTTTTTGGTTTTTTAATTAGTTCTGTTACTAAATATTTTTCATCTAATTCATCTACTAAATTTTTAATCTCTTTATTTTTCTTATTTTTGTAATAATAACTGACGGTAAGATAAGCCCCTATTAACATTAGATATAAAAACAAAGAAAAATTAAAAAACTAGTATTCATATCTAATAAAAACATCATTACTAATTGTAATAAAACAAAAGCTAGATACCAGAGAATCAATCCAATTTTTTCTTCTAAGTAATTAATCATCCTAATCTGTATCCTTTCCCACGAACTGTTTTTATAAAATCTTGCAATCCAATCTCTTCTAGTTTTTTACGAAGTCTATTTATGTTTACTGTTAATATATTATCATCTAAATAGTATTTTTCATTCCATAAGTAATCTAATAACTCTTCTTTAGAAATAATTTTTTCTGGGTTTGTAAAAAAATAATAAAGTATTCTAAACTCATTTCTAGTTAATTCTATTGTGCTGTCTTGATAACATACTAAAGAAAGATGGAGATCTAGGGTTACTCCTTTTACTTTTATTTCTTTATGAGAAAAGGGATTGTTTAAATTTAGAGTTCTTTTTATTTTTTCTAATAGAATATCTTTATTATATGGTTTCGTAATAAAATCATTACCGCCAGATATAATGCTTTTTAATTCATCCTCTTCTCTAGTACGGCTAGTAACAAAAATAATAGGAACATTTTCTTCTTTTTTTATCTTTTTACAAATATCAAAACCGTTTTGATTTGGTAAATTAATATCTAATAATATTAAATCTTTATCCATATTAGATATTTCTTTTGCGATGCCTGTTGTAAAATTATTCACTGTTATAGCTTCATAAGAATGCTTTTCTAATAGTTCTTTTAATTCTTGCCTTATTCTATCATCATCTTCTACTATTAGTATTTTCATAGATAGACTCCTTTCGTAATTCATATTCTTTAATATTATACCTTATTATTTTAAAAGAAAAAAGCTCATTACTTAGAGCTTTCATCTTCAATATTGTTTTTAAATGTAATATAAGTTGCTATATAATAAATTCCATAAATAACTAAGAATATACTAATCGTTATAAATATTGTTACCAAATAATTCATTTGCGCACTAGTTACTGCATAAAATAATCTATTTATTGAAAATGCAGTTATTATGGCAATGATTATTGGATAAATGATTGGAAATAAGAAATTAGCAGTAATTTGTTTTCTAATTGTTTTATGAATTTGATCTTTTTCGACGCCTAATTTTTCTAACAATTTATATTGATATTTATTTTTATTAGAATCACTTAATGTTTGAATAGATAAAATTGTACCAACTACTGTTATAAATATGAAACTTACATAAAGAAGTGAGAATGAAAATATTGTCATAGCTGATTTATTCATTGCTTCCATATATCCCCTAACAGTAACTGGAAAGTATTTAGCGATATAATCACCATCTGGGAACTCATAATAACCTATCTCTTCTAATTTCATATTATCTTCTTCTGTCGTTTCATTTTTAGTATTAAAAGCGTAGAGTTCTGTTACTACTTGCATATTTTTCGCAACATCATCTGGAATAACAATAATGAAACTATTACCTGTTGACCATCCTAGTCTAAAATTTTTTATAGTTGTATCTTTTAAAGATAATTCTTTACCATTAATAGTAATTTTTTCATTAGATTTTTCTACTTTCTCTAAATACTTCTCCACTGTTTTATCGCCAGTAACAAAATATTCATTATCTTTTAATTCAATAGTATCTACTCCAAGCATTTCTAATAACTTATTATAATCAGAAACTTTTAAGTATGAATCATAATCATATAGACCATTATCTCCAATATCATCAATATGCTTTGATACTTGGTGGGATTTAAGCGTTAAAATTTGGTAATGCACCTCATCAGTAATATCATAATTTTTATGAATATAATTTATATACTCCCATGCTTTTTTTCTATTATCACCGATTCCAGTCCAACTTTCATCTACTTCACCATACATTCCTTCCACTAAAATATCATAAGGTGCTTGTTGCTCTATATTGTTTTCATACGCATCTTTCATAACAAATGACATATTCATACAAATTAGATTTAAGGTAATTAATAAAGATAATGTTCCTAATGCCATACCTATTGTTTTAGATTTTGCTTCAAAGTTTTTTAAAACAAACAAATTATCTTTACTATATTTTATTTTCTTTCTCTTACTTATAAAAGCTAAAATAAAATCTCCAAGTGTAAATGTGATACCATATATACTGATTATCAATAAAATTATAGCTACAAGTAAATATAGCATCATGTAAGACTCCATTATTTTAAAGAAATAATCACATAAATATAATCCAGTCGCTCCCATAATAACAAATATTATAAACAAAACATTTCTGTATTTTTTCTTTTTCCATATTTTTTCTTCATTTTTCTTTTCTAAATAAATTAAATCATGGATTTTCATTTTCTTCATTCTATGACTACTTCTAAATAAAGTAAATGTATAAATTAAAACGAAATATAATACAGAAAGCAATACAGGGGTTAGAGAAATCCTTAATGATATTTGATAAGGCATTTTAAACAAATTCATTACTATAGCCGAAAAGATATTTCCAAAAATAATTCCTATAAAGAAAGATATAATAAATGCTATTATTCCTAAAATAAGATTTTCTAAAAGAAACAAGCGATTAATTTCCTTTTTCTCAATACCTAAAATCATATAAGTACCAAATTCTTTACTACGTTTTTCAAACATAAAACGCATTGTATAATTGATAAGCCATGCAATTACAAAGACAATTATTATACTAACAAATATAACTGCATACTTTAAATTATCCATTGTTGTTGAAAGTTCTGTAACATCTTTGGAAAATGATACAAAGTTAAAAGCGAAGATTAAAGAAAAAGCCATGACTACTGTTACTATATAAATAATATAGTCTTTTAAACTTCTTTTAACATTACGAATGGCTAGTTTACTTAACACTTGCAACATCTCCACCTAATAATGTTAATACATCTAATATTTCATTAAAGAACTCTTTTCTTGATTTTTCGCCTCTTCTTATTTCATTAAATATCTTTCCATCTTTTAAGAACAATACTCTTTCACAAAAACTTGCACTAAATGAATCATGTGTAACCATTAAAATAGTAGCATTTAATTTTTTATTCATCTCTTCCATTGTTTCTAACAACATTCTACTGCTTTTAGAATCTAAGGCCCCTGTTGGTTCATCTGCTAAAATTAGTTTTGGTTTATTAATTAATGCTCTCGCACAAGCACATCTTTGTTTTTGTCCTCCAGACACCTCATAAGGATATTTATTCAGTATTTCTGATATACCTAATTTATTTGCAATATCTTTTACTTTTTTATCTACTTCGTTTGGATCTTCCTTATTAATAATTAAAGCAAGAGAAATATTTTCTGAAATAGTTAAAGTATTTAATAGATTAAAATCTTGAAAAATAAAGCCTAGATTTTCTCTTCTAAACTTTGCCAGCTCTTTTTCTTTTAATTCTGTAATATCTTTATCATCAATAAAAATATGTCCACTCGTTACCTCATCTATTGTAGATATACAGTTTAGAAGAGTTGTTTTACCAGAGCCACTTGCTCCCATGATAGCAACAAATTCTCCTTCGTCTACTTCTAATGATAAATCATTTACTGCTTTAGTTATGTTGCTTTTTGTTCCGTAAAATTTCTTTAGATTTTTTATTTCTAGTGTTTTTTGCATAACGCATCCCGTCCTTTATTTCACTAATTTTTTCTTTTAGAAAAGAACATAAAGAAATCATACCTCCTATTATAATACATGGTACCAATATAATTAATAATAGAATCGTTATTTTTAAACCGATATAATGAAAACCTGACATTTTATCACTCCTTTTGTTCCTTTCTTGATATCAGTATAACAAAGAACATTTTAAATTAACCTTACAGTTTTGTTATATTTCTTTTGTATCATTTTTTCTGGTTGCATACTAGGGATTTTAAGTTGTATTATGAATGGTTTGGGTTGCAAAAAAGAACCAGTTAGGTTCTTTTTCTTTCTTTTATGATAATTCCTATCCATAGAAGTATTCCTATTATAGAAATAATACTAGCAATATCTTTCCAAGGCGATTCGTAAATCATTTCTATTTCGTGTTTTCCTTTTGGAATTTTAAAAGTTATTCCATTTTGAATACTTTCTTGATAGTTAGTTTCTTTACCATCAACTGTTATAGTGAATCCTTTATCATAAGGAATCGCTACTTCGACATTGCTTTCTTCTTCTACATTGATAGTACCTACTATCTTATCTCCTTTTATTTGCCTTTGATCTATTTTTATTGGTGTTATCTCTTCTTTTCTGTCTATTAATAGACTTTTTGGTATTGCATATGCCTCAATTTTTCCTAATTTGTAATATGCTTCTGAAAAAGTAATATCTAGTTGTTTTGGCGATATTAATACATAGTGGAATACATAATTTTTATTATGATATTTCCAATCTCTACATGTTAATTTATTACTAATATGATTAATGTTTATTGTCTGATCATTTTTTTCATGATGACATCCTTTATTGAATTTATTTTTGAATGCAATAAATAAAACTTTATCTTCTAAGTTTTCTTTAGGAACTACTGTCATCTTAGCATTTTTTCCTGCTCTTATTTTTATTGTGTCATTTTGTCCTTTAGAAATTTCTAGATTCTTTGTATTTTTAATTTCTAAATCTACTTCTTCTAAAATATTTTCTTTTGGTATATCTTTTGTGTATTCTGCTATTACATTTTCTGGATATTGTAGTTTGTTTACTTCTCTTTCTGTTAAGACATCTTTACTTGCATAGATGATTGGTAAAGCAAATTCATTTTCGTATAAGTATAGGTTTCCTTTTTTGTCTGTTAGTTGGTATCCATCGTTTAATTTATGGGTAGTAACAACATATTTTTCTCCCATCATCGCTTCTGAAATAGGATTACCTGCTAGTGTTAACATCATGTTATTACGATAAATTTGATTGGTTTTTTGTTCTTGCTGTACCCAGGTTTGATATTCTCTATTTTGAGTAGAAGCATATACTGATGATTTATATTCTTTCATTGTATGTACTTTGTTTAATGAAGACGGTCCATAAGTTTCGTTTCCTATGCGGTAGAAATCTTTATCTTTGGTTGTTATTTCTTTTACTAAGCTTTGGTAATCTTTTTCAAAACTGCTTTTTACCGTTTCTGTCGGTATTAGAGCATCACTAAAACTAGCACCAACAGTAATTAGACATGTAGAAATAATTAAATAGTATTTTGCCTTTTTATGATTTTTTAATAAGGTTTCCATACTTATTGCGATTAAAAATAAAGCTAGTGGTAAGAACGGAATTAAAGACTTAGAATTTACATACAGTGTACCATTTAAAATATAGTTAAATACTGGAAATAATAAGATGATAATTAATGATAAAGATAATAATCTTGTTTCTGTTTTTATATCTTTATCAATTATTAATATACCTATTAAAATAAATTCAAATAATGTTAAACCTGGACCATAGGCATTAAATAGAAATTTAAAGTTAGGAATGAATAACATCCATGTTTCTAATGCTTTGATTGCTTCTCCCCTGCCTGATATTATTGTGTAGGCTGTTGGGAGTAAAAGAATAGCGCTTATTAAGATTGATATAATGAATGGAACTGCAAACTTTGTTAAAAAAGTTATTATTCCTTTCTTTTTTTCTTCCAGATAACTATAGATTCCATAGATAATTAATACTAGAATTCCAGCGACACTATAATAAAAACTTGTAAAGATCATCAATGTAACACATGTTATTAATGATCCTGATTTCTTCTTTCTTATGAAGTTATCTACACCAAATAGTCCACCAATTAAAAATGGAAAATAATTAATAAACATAATATGTCGTTTTGCATGATAAAGTATCGGGGTTGCAAATAAGAAAAGAAGAGATACTATTATACAAGTGGAGTTTTTAAAATTATGAGATTTTAAAAATTTATAGAAAAGATAAGTAGATGATACTACAATAATAAAACTTGCCCCTATTAAATAATAAATCATAGGTATCATAGGTAATAAATATGAGATTAAAATAATAGGATTTAATAGTCCATAATAAGAAAAGTTATAGATATTTTGCCCTCCACCAATATTTAATGCAAAATCTGGTAATAGGTCTTTGGTATCATAAAATAGATTTCTAAAATATTCTGGAAAAATGTAGTGTTGCATTTCAAAATCAGTTGTTGATGCAAAAAGAAATTTTCCATGAGTTAAAATTAATGTAATAATAGTATAGATTGTACTAAATAATAAAATCATTAAGATATCGTTTTTATATTTCTGTAATTTTTTCATATTCCTACTGCTTTCTTTTGTCTTGTATTAATTAGTTGCCTTTTTTCTATCTTAATTTAACTGATAGAAAGAAAAAACATTTTAAAACCGATATTAGTATATCCTTTTTTCATATCTTTATCTACTTAATTTGAGTTGATTTTTGTCAAGTTACAGTTGCAGAACTGGATTTAGTCTCTAAATGTGTTTTTATAGTTTACTTTTAATAGTTTATCATAGAATATTTTGTTTTTGATTATCAAATAAAATATGTTTCCTATATAGAAGAAGAAAACTGTAAGTATTAATAATAAATAAAATATTATTCTTATTTTTTCTCCACCTATGATGGTGCCTAATTGACTTCCTAACATCAGTATTTTGTATGGGAAGTAAATATAGTAAAAATATAAAAAATACGGTCTTAGTAAATATTGGTAAGTTTCTTTTGAACTTTCTATTTTTACATTTAAAAATGCACTTCCTAATGTTTTATTATGAAAAAAATTGGGAATTATTGTAAAATATATTATAAATATTAGGATTGGATGTTTTGTCCCTAAAAAAATAGTGATTGCTATATAGATTAAAAAATCTAAAATAAAGATTGATATTCTTCTTAATGGTGATACTGTCTTTCCTTTTTCATAAGCTTGTTGTTCTAATTGGATTTTTGATGGAATTCTTTTTTCTAAATCTAACATCCAGAGATACCCTACTACCCCACCCATGGTATTTAGTATTAGATCATCTATATCACATAATCTATAAGGTTTAGGATAGAGTCCATAAAGTCTGGTTAACTGTGTAAATTCAAAGAATGCACTTAATAATAGGCTGGCAAGTATTATTTTTTTTAAAGAATAGCCCTTATAGTATTTTAGAAACATACCAAATGGAACAAATAATAATATATTAAATGCTACTACATAGAATGAAGGATTCAAGATAGCGCTGATATATGTTTTGGGATTTCCCAATATTAAAGGGTTTTCTTTGATTAAGTCTACTATAAAGTGAAATGGTATCATTTGGATCATCCAATCAGGATTGTTTATCACACTATCTTTAGATGGGAGTGGCAAGATTACTAAAAAGTAAGCACTTAGTAAGTAAAATATAAAGCTATAGATAATTAGTGTTTTTAAAGGACTAATGGATGTATATTTATGATATTGGTACAGGATAAAAGGCCCTGTAATCAGAAAAGCTAATAGTGGAAATAATGTTACTGCAGTTTTTATGGCTAAAAGATAAGTCATAGAAAAAGGACTAGTTATCTAATCCTTTTTTCTTCCTTTTATTATGGCAAGTATTATAAATAAAAGTGCTAAAAGAATTAGGGGTGAGATCATAACGATTGGGTTATTTATAAATTCTTGCCAATTTATTTCTAATGTCATATTCTTTTTTCCTTAATAATATTTTTACTACAGTAATAAGTAATTAAGAAATATCCACCATAAATTAATATTAAGAATAGCATTGTCATGGATACACTTGCTAACATCTCTTCTTTACCGAAGGTTTCTAATATGAATGTACAGAATTTAATTCCGAAGATAGAATGAATGATTGCAATTATAAGTGGGAATATAAAGAATATTGCTATTTGTCTAAATAGAGCTTTATTTAATTGCTTATCTGTTGCTCCTATTCTTCTTAGCATAGTATATCTTGTGACATTGTCTGCACTTTCTGATAGTTCTTTTAATGCAAGTAAGGCTGCACTGGAGATTAAGAAAATAATTCCTAAATATAATCCAATAAATGTTATCATAGCACCTAATCCAACACTTGCATCGTAGATAGCAATCCTTGTAGTACCATCTAGAGTAATGTCAGGATATAAGTTATTTAGTTCTGGATTTGTAAAAACCTCTTCTATGTTCTCTTTTGTCTTTTCGTCATTTGCTTTATAGTTTGCTACCATGTATTCTTCTTCTAATCTAGGCGAAGTACTTGATACATTAATTACTTCATCTGGTACTATAATAATTCCATCTGTAATATGATTACTAGACATTTTAATGAATCCATCTTTTACTTCTTTGTATTTAGGTGTTAATTCTTTACCAAAAATAGTTAGTGGGGTTCCTACTTTTAGAGCTTTATTTCTTAACTTTGTCATGCTTTCATAATCACCAATAATCATATACTGATCATCATCTAAACTATATGTTTCGTTGTTATACATTTTAGCAACCTTGTTATACTCACTTAATTTTACAATAATCTCTGGAGAAGTATAGTCTAAGTATGGATACATTTTCTTCATACTTTCTAATTCACTCCCCATAGTTGTTGCATAAGTTATAGCTTCATCCGTATATAGATGAAGTGTTGTTTGATCTTTTAAATATTTGTCTTCATCAATATTTAACTCTTTTAGAGTCTCAGAAATTGTTTTATAACTGGATTCTATTTGTCCGTCCGTATAGCCATAATCATCTTGCAATTCTTTTGGAATATTTCTTTTTTTCATTAATTCAATATCTGCAGGCGCTAATTCTTTTAAGTTTGATGTCATTGAGTTTTTTATAGATAGCGAACTTGATAGCACACAGATGGTTACAAATAACATTAAACAAATAATGGTCATTGAAAATACTGTAGTGTTAATCTTACTACTGATTTGTCTTAATGTGAAACTATTTAATCCTTTATAGTATATATTTTTCATTGATTGGACGATTTTTAACATTAATCCTGATAATGACCAAAATAATAAGAATGTGGAGAATGCTCCTAAGGCAATCATTATTCCCATATCTCTCACTGTTAAACTACTAGTACCATCTGGCATTGATACTCTATAATAACAGTATCCTAATATTGCTACCGCTATTAAGAAGATTATGGTACAAATTATAGGGTTTTTGATTTTTACTTTTTCAGAACGTTTATTGGCGTTAATTAAATCAATTAGTTTGCAACGACTAATTTGAATTGTATTAAATATCATGACTAGTAGATACATGATACTAAAATAGATGATTGTTTTAATTAATGCTCCTTTAGAAAATGTAAAAGCAAAGTTTGTCATGTCTGCTTCGAACATATTTGCAACTAACAAACTCATTAATTGAGATAGTATTACACCTAATCCTAACCCTACTCCTAAAGATAAAAGACCAATAATAATCGTTTCGATAAATAAAATCATCGATATTTTTCTTTTACTCATACCTAATGTCATGTAAATAGCAAATTCTTTATTTCTTCTTTTGATTAAAAAGCGTGAGGCATAAATGATTAAGAAGCCTAAAATAAAAGATACAAATATACTTACTGCAGATAGAGTCTGAGTCATTAATTCAATGATATCATAAGTAGACTCTTTTGTTTCTAATAATACTGTTTGACTATCTATTGCATTAAATACATAGAAAATTGCTACTCCTAGAATTAATGTAAAGAAATAGATTGTGTAGTCTTTAAAACTTTTTTTGATGTTTTTTAGGGATAGTTTACAAAGCATCATTTAAATCCCCTCCAAGTAGTGTTACAACATCAATGATTTTATCAAAGAATTCTTTACGTGTACTGTCACCTTTTCTTATCTCGTTAAATACTTTACCATCTTTGATAAAGATAACACGTGATGCATAACTTGCTGTAAAAGCATCATGGGTAACCATTAAAATAGTAGTTTTAAATTCATTGTTTAAGTGATTAAAACTTTCTAGCAACATTTTAGATGATTTAGAGTCCAATGCTCCTGTTGGTTCATCTGCTAGAACTAATTTCGGATTCGTGATAATAGCACGGGCAGATGCTACTCTTTGACGTTGTCCTCCACTCATTTGATATGGGTATTTTTGTAATACATCTTGAATGTCTAATTTTCTGGCAACTTCATTTACTCTTTTAGCAATTTCTCCTACTTTCGTATTTTGTATAGATAATGCTAAAGCGATATTTTCATAGGCTGTTAGAGTATCTAGAAGATTAAAATCCTGGAAGATAAATCCTAGTTCATGACTTCTATACTTATTTAATTTATTTCCTTTTAATTTAGTAATGTCTTCATTAGCTACATAGATATGTCCCGAAGTTACTCTATCAATGGTAGAGACACAGTTTAGAAGTGTTGTTTTACCAGAGCCACTTGCTCCCATGATAGCAACAAATTCTCCTTCTTCTACCTCGAATGAAATTCCATCGATTGCTTTTGTCAAATTAGATCTGTTTCCGTAATATTTTTCAATGTTGTTTATTTTTAATATTTTTGACATACTTTTTTCTCCTTTCATAACATCATTATAGACTAACTTATGATAGAGGTCGCTTGTTTAATATTACAGTATATTACAATTTCGTAATATTACTTTTTCATACTAAAGAGATTAAGATTTTTTCTTAACCTCTTTTTCTGTAACATTATAATAATCGTTTCTAAAAAAAGAAATTTTAACACAAGTAAACTCTTTTTCTTTAGACTTAATACTTACTTGGTGTCCTAGTTTTTCACATAATTTTTTCACAATATAAAGTCCCATTCCTGTTGAATTTTTACCTGTTCTACCATTACTTCCTGTATAGGTCTTATCAAACACTCTTGGAAGGTCTTCTTCTTTAATTCCAATCCCATTATCATAGATTGCTAAATCTACTCGGTCGTTTTGTTCTTTCGCAATAATTTTGATAAAAGAATTTTTATTTTTACTATATTTGATACTATTATCTAGTATTTGATTTATTATAAATTCTAACCATTTAGAATCTGTTAAAACATCTATATTTACATCACTTACTATAAAATCTATTCCGCTTTCTAATAAGACATCTTTATTTTTTAGTGCTGTATTACTTATTACTTTAGCTAAATTTACTTGGGTAATTAAATAGTCTTTTTCTGCATTTTCACTTCGTACGTAATATAGAATTTGTTCTAAGTAATTATCAAGTCTGGAAAGTTGCTCTAACAGTTTTTTGTTTTGTGTTGTCTTACTGTTGTGTACCATTAATATTAGTGATGATACTGGCAATTTAACTTCATGTATCCATAATTCTACATATTCTTTAAAATCTTGCGTTTGCGTTTTATATTCGTTTATTTTTTCTATCATCGATTTATCGATTTCATATAAAGACTCAGTTAATATTTTAGCCTCTAAAAAAGTTGGATCGTTTAACATTTCTACAATTAAATACTTTTGATCTAGATTTGCGAGTTTCTTTGTAAAATCCTCATAGAATGATTTCTTCTTCAAATATTCAACTATTAAAATAATTGATATTCCTACTATATAGACAATACTAATAGATATAGTAGCTTGTATATTTACTTTAAATGCTAGAAGTATTAATAATATAATAATATAAGTTATTACTGTTATTACTAGTGCACTTATTTTATCTTTTATATATTCTTTTTTATTCATGCAATATATACCCTTGCCCTTTCCTTGTTTCAATTGCCTCCTCATATCCAATTTCCTTTAACTTAGAACGTAATCTGGAAATATTTACTGTTAATGCATTGTCGTTAATATATTCATTATTATTCCATAAATCTGTCATTAGTTCATCTCTTGTAACAATTTTCCCTTGTTTTTGTAATAAGTATAAGAAAATAATCATCTCATTTTTAGTTAAGATAATTTCTTGCTCTTGTTTCTTTAGAATTCCTTTTTGAGGAATTACTTCTAAGTCGTGATATGAAAGTTTTTCAGTTGTTCTTTCTGTTCGTTTTAAAACTGCTCCAATTCTTAATAAGAGAATTGTTGGATTATATGGCTTGGTAATATAATCGTCTGCTCCATAAGACATAGATAATACTTCATCTACTTCACTATTTTTACTTGTTACCATAATTACTGGAGTGTTATATGCTTTTCTTATTTGTTGAAGCAAAATTTCTCCGTTTATTTTTGGCAAATTAATATCTAATAGAATTAAATCTGGTTTTTCTTTCTTTATTTCAGCTAAGGCATTGTGAAAATCATCTAGTGTTTTCGCATTATATCCTGCATTATCTAACATTTCTTTTAATTCGTTAGCAATTGATAAATCGTCTTCAATAATTAAAATAGTTTGCATTATTTCACCTTCTTTTAATTCATACACTTTTATTCTATCATAAATGTATAGTAAAAGAAGAGTTAATTATCTCTTCTTTTATTTTTGTTTTACTAGTTGTCTACTCTCTGGGAACACTTGGTTTTTATTTTTATCTGCTATATACTGATAAAACTCTTTCTTTTCAGTTCCTAAAAAATCTGGGAATGTATAATCATCACGAACTCCTCTGATGGATAATAATTGTTTTTTGGCATTTTCTGAATTTATATTATATCTGTTTGCTATATATTCTATAAAATAGTCATAGCTGTTTTTTTGTTCTGATTCTTCTTGTCTGCTATAAGATGATGCAGTTTCTTGATCATTTGATTGTTTTGGGGCTACATACTCTGTATCTATCGGAATATTTATCTGAGTTCTTAAGAAAAGGTTTACGAAAGCAATATTATCTTCTAGAGTCATTTCTGGGTGTTGTTCATTTAATACTATTAAATTATTATAAAAGATTTTTGAAATTTGCTCATATGTACTTGTTTTGACTTGACTTAATGTTTCTGCGGTGTAAGTTGAGTCTTCATAGTAGTAAGCGCTGGCTTGTTGCGAATTTACTAATATATTTAGACCTCTTAATGCTTCTATTGTATCTAGGAAAAATTGTTCTTTATCATTTCCGTATACTGGAAATTCTCTCAAGAAACTTATAGGGTCATTGCAGATGGTTTCCTTTAACAGTTCATCGATTTGATAACTATCACTTAATGCTAATGATAATTGAATTAGATTTAGTGCTTCATTATAATCCGTGTAGCTCATTTGGTAAAAACCGGTTAACTCTTCAGCATAAAGAGATGCATAATTTTCTTCTATAAAGACGGGCATTACTGATGATAGATAGTCATTTTCTTGATTATCTACACAATTATTTCCCTGTAGATGAAAGCTCTCATGATATGTAGTATCTTCTTGTTCTATTATTCTAAGTTTATTATAACTAGGGTAATATACTATTTTATCTGCGCTTGTTGTTGCTATTACGGTTCCTCTATCTACGTTACTTTTTAGTAAAGAATAATACTCTAGTTTACAGGCTAGTTCTCTAGTGTCATATTCAGGAAAATCTTTTTTTATTCGTTCATAAGTTGTTCTAATTTCTTCTACTAAAGCTTGTGTTTCTTCTTCAGAAAAGGTTTCTAGACTAAAGATAGACTCTTCTGTTTTTAATGCAACTTGTTGACTGTTTTCATATATCTTTTTGACAGCCTCATCCCATCTAATGCTGTCTGTTTTTTCGTCATATAAAGATTGATATTGGTGGTGATCATTTTCGTCGCTATATGACTTGTATGCGTTTATTAATTGTTCTTTTGTTATTTCTAAGGCTTCCATAGAGCTATTGTCAACACTAATACTGCTGATTTTATCAATAATACTTGCCGCACTTTCTGATACTTGTGCATTCGTATCTTGCATTAACGCATCCATAATTCGGCGGTTTTCTTCCTCTACTTGGATTTGTGCTTCTTTCTTTGCTTCATGTTCTTGGAATATAGCAACATATTTTGGTACCATTAGTCCTATTCCTATACCTAGCGTTAGTCCAGACACTATATTTTTTAACGATTCTTTTGTACTTTTTTTCATATATCCCCCTCTTTAAAAGTTTCTATATTATAACATAAACATTTATAATTTGCAATTTTTTCATGGTTTCACTTATACTATAGATAATGTGAAAAGTTTTATGAAAAACTAGTAACATTAGACTAAAAAATATTAAG
>ENA-ORTU01000047-ORTU01000047.1-human-gut-metagenome-genome-assembly--contig:-NODE-47-length-166157-cov-8.288347_pt1 | contig 166157 bp, 156 predicted proteins | sample MGYA00241910_ERZ509184 | MGnify/ENA primary metagenome ERZ509184 (study PRJEB26280, sample SAMEA2338847) | human gut metagenome | biome: human gut; feature: human-associated habitat; material: faeces... | reverse complement strand
ATTACTATAATTAACCCTATTATTCCTATTATTAATCCTTTATTATTTTTCATATATTTACCTCCTATTTATTAATTCACTGATAATTGATATGGCTCCGTACTCGAACCTGTTCCCGCCTTAATACTTAGTTCAGAGCTTAGACTAAGGACTGGCACGACATCAATCGCATCACGTGCAAGGTAAAGGCCGTAGCTAATACTGCCCGACGAAACGACATACCACACATCAAACGCGTAGCCGGAATCAGGAGTTAATAACCAACTATAACTAGAAGTTCCTAATATTGTCTTCATCCAGTTGTTTAATGTACAAGTACTATCATTATAATTATTAAGTTGTTTATTAAGACACTTTCCTAAGTCTGCGGCATAGCCATAGTCGCTAGGATATGCTAATGCTATCTTGCCTTGCCATGTTGTTGGTCTTCCAGTATATACTTTTGTTCCCCTTTCATATTCATATACTTGATTTGGATATACTTCAGCACTATTATGTCCTCCTAGATAATATATTGTATCAGCTATTATACTTCTTGTTGTATCATTTTTTATACCTTCAGAAGTAAAATTACATGTTGTTGTAGCATTATTATGTCCTGAATAACAGTTACCACTTCCTGAGTTATAATATAAACTTCCTCCAGTAGTCTCTGACTCATAACCTGGGTTTAATAGTTTCATTAGTCTAGCATCTGTCCAGTCATTTTTACCAAATAATTCTTCTGCTCCAGTTGATTCATTTTTATTATCCCATGAATATTTTCCTATTTGACTACCTCTTATTAATTTTACTTTACCATCAAATACTCCAATTATACGCCATGTTTCACATGTAGATGATGATTGATTTGAATAATCTGAGCAATTAAAATATATATAATTATTTGGTGATGCTCCATAATATCTGATGTTACCAGCGTTATCTTTCATAAGACTGTTTGTAGTATCATATTGGTATGTTATACTGTTATTTGTTACTGGTGTTTTTGTGGCAGCATTATATAAATTAGTTATTTTATTAGCTAAAATTGGTAATTCCCCTTGATTTGCATCTGCACTTACTGTTCCATTAAATGATGCATCCATAGCATCATTTGCTATTTTTGATACATCTGCATAGATTACTATTAGATATTTATTTAATTTTGTATTTGATAATTGTTTAGTTAGTAATGTTATTTTACCTGTATTTGTTATACTTCCTTTACTTACTATATTAAATTGTTGATTAAGTAGAGATGCTACTGTTACAGTACTTGTTGTACTAGTATTATCTAGTACTGCATATTTAAGTGCTCCTTTACTATTACCTGTTGAAAATGCACTTGATAATGTTGTTACATTTAAATATAACGATCCATATCCTTCTATTGTACATGTAGACTTTATTCCTATATTTGCATATGTTAATGCTATTCCTTCTTTAATAGTAAATTTATTATCACTTATTAAATCACTTTCATTTAATGCTTTTATACTAGCATTTGCTATATCATTACCTTTAGTATAATCTATAGTAAAACAATTACTTGTTAATCCTATATTTACTCTACTACTTGTCCATGTAAGTATAGCATATGTTATTCCTGATATAATTAGTATCAAACCTAATACACCTAGTACTATTAATTTTTTATTCTTTTCCATATAAAACTCCTTTCACGATAAAAGGACTATGAAAAATCACTAATACTTCTATTAGTTATTTCATAGTCTTTATTTATATTATTATTTATTATACTTAGGTTAGATTTGTAATCCATCTTAATTAACTTGTAGTTAACGATATTTAATACTTTCATAAGAAGGCTCTCCTCTCTTTATCATACATATAAATAGTAACATAAATTAAATATTTTTACAATATAATTATCTAAAAAATGATAAATATATAATAAATCCAAAATATATAAGAGATAATACAATACCATTTATTTTATTATTATTATTAGATTTATCAGGTACTCCAACTGCCATAGCAATTAATATACCACCTACTAAACCACCAATATGAGCAGCATTATCAATACCAGAACTAGTAAATCCAATAATTAAATTAAGTACAATTACTGGTATTATTGATCTAGTTAAAGTAGCACCAAGATATGTTCTATAATAATATCCAAAATATAAAAGTGCTCCAAGTAAACCAAATATAGCACCAGAAGCTCCAGCACATATTGTATTATGATTAAATGCTAAAGATAATATACTACCTGCTATACCACTAAGTAAATATATTATTAAATATTTAACTTTACCAAATACATTTTCTACTTCTTTACCAATAATATATAATGAATACATATTACATAATAAATGTAATATTCCTATATGTAAAAACATTGAAGTAAATAATCTATAATAATCACCATTCTTAGTAAGAGTATCAACATTAGCTCCAAATACTAATAAAGTATAATTATCTGTAGAACCATTACCTAATACATACATTAATATAAATACTAATATACATATAAATATTAAACTATATGTAACAATAGGTTTCTTAAAAGAAAATATTTTCTCAGCAATTTTACTTTTACTTTCATTTTTTTGATTAATATTATCAGTTACTTTAATAAAATATTCAAGACCATTCTCATCTACTTTAGTCTTTTCTACTATATTAGGAAAAACATTAGTAAGCTTAGGATTATTAATATCTTCTTCTTTATTTATATAAATATCATCATTACTAAGTATCTTATCATCTTCTAAATCAGTATATATACTAAGTACTTTAACTTTAAAAGATAAAGTTTTCTTTTTAACTTGTTTCACTATTCTACTAAGTTTAAATTTATCAAAATCTAATTGTTCCTTATTATGAATATGATGAGATACTATTCTAACTATCTTATAATCTTCATTTAAATTTTCTAACCATATTTCATCATTTAATCCATGTATAATCATTGGATTATAATTCTTTTCGGTAATAAAATAGTTAATTAAACTCATAACTACTAAATCATCACTTTTAAACACAATATCTTCCATAATTACCTCCACAGTATATATTATACTAAATATTTATAAATAAATAAAGTATTTTTCACCTATATACCATTTTTCTATATAATATATTAGAGAGGAGATTATATATATGTATAATAGAAAAATGGTATATCCTTATCAAGATAATCGTTTTGCTGGTGGATTTGCAGCTCCATTTATATTAGGAGGTATAACTGGGGGATTATTAGCTCCTGCCTTTTATCCTAGACCATATCCATATCCTGTATATTATGGACCAAGACCACCATATGGACCATATCCTTACTACTAAAACACCAAAAAGGGTGTTTTTTTACTTAAATATATGATAAAATAAGATTATGAAGAAATTTAATATGATTGATGAAAGTTTTATTTGCGAAAATTGTGGTAAAAAAGTAACTAAATTAGGTTATACTGCTCGTGATCACTGCCCATATTGTTTATATTCTAAACACTTAGATATAAATCCTGGTGACAGAGAATGTACTTGCCATGGATTAATGAAACCAATTGGTATTGAAAAATATAAAAACAGTTATAAAATAATTTATAACTGTACAAAATGTCATCAAAAACATAAAAATATTATGGCAACTGATGATGATTTCAATATAATAATAAAACTATCTAACGAAGTAAATCACTAATCATTGGTAATAAGAATATAAATACCAACAAAATAACCACAATTAAAAAAGCAATTTTAAACTCAGGCCCTATCTTAATAGATACGGTCTTTTTCTTTGGTTTATTATTATCAACATAAGTTCTATTAACATTACCACTAGTAGCAACATAATTATTATTAACATTATTATTAACAAAATTATTAGTAGTATTACTATTATTTTGTATATTATTATTTGTATTAGAATATTGTATATTATTATTAGTACTAGTATTTGAAACCTGAACATTATTATTTATTTTAGAAACATCATTATTACTAATAGTATTCAAATTAACCTGATTATTATTAGAAGTACTATTCATATTTTGAATATTCATATTCATAGTATCATTAATATTAACACTTGGATTACTAATAACCGTATTCAAATTTCCTTGTGCTGCTCTATAACTACCACCATTAGGTGAATCTTGATTATTCATAAAATCACTCTCCATTTAGATAAAAAATTTAGGAAAATCCTAAATTTTATAATTTCCAATTACCATTTTGCATTTGAATATTTTGATTACTATTAACTTGATTACCATAAGGTATGTTATTAGTAGTATTCATTTGATTAGACATTCCAGGATTTATACTAGAATTAGGATTAAACTCAGGTACATTAGGAATATTAGTATTAACTGTATTAGGAATACCATTTTGAACATTAACTTGATTATTCATAGTAGGCATAACCTGAGGTTGAACATTAACATTAGGATTAACACTAGGAGTTGGAACTTCCATATTAGGAACAACATTATTTGGTTGTATATTATCTATTGGTACATTACCAACCATCATATTACCAGTAGGAATATTATTTACAGAACTAACATTTTGCATAACTGGTTGTACTTCACTCTGTATATTAGGAACTTGATTTTGAACTGGTATATTATTAACAGGCTCCTGATTATATGAAGGAATATTACCAACATTTTGATTAGGTATACCATCTACAAAGTTAGGAATAACATTTCCTACATTTATATTATTATCGGGAATATTAACTTCAGGTATAGGATTAACACTAGCAACAGTAGGTTCTACTACTGGAGTAGGAATACTTTGAACATTGTTAGATTCTACTACTGGAGTAGAAATGCTTTGAACATTATTATTCATATTATTATTCATAATAGGAGTACTTTCTACAGGTCTAGGTTCAAAATTATTTGTTTGTTCCATAGGAGAATTAAAAAATCCATTATTAACACTATTCATATCATTAACATTATTTATATTATTCATATTATTTGAAGTATTAACATTAAAACCATTATTCATACCCATAGAATTAATATCATTAATATTTCCCATCATATTAATATTATTCATATTCATTCCATTATCAATATGTTCATTATTATTATTATTATTATTAACACTATCTCTAAGTTTCTTTTTCTTTTTAGTATCTACTAAAAAGCCAACAACAGTAATAAGTAATATTACAATAACAACCACAAACCACACCCAATATTCAAGTAAAAAATCAACTACTATTTTCATTATTTATTTCCTCCCTATTTACTCTATACATAGAATAACATAATTTACTCTAAAAATCAATAATTTTAAAATTTTTCTGTAACATTTTTATCAATAAAACTAAGACTCTTCATTGATAAATCCAAAGATTCCTTATATTTTCCTCTTTTAAATAACTCCTCTGCCTTAGTAAGAGCTATATCTATTTCCTCATAACTACTTCTATAACGATTACCATAAATTATAATTTTTTCAGACATACTAGCAATCTTAATCATATCATTAGTCTTATTATATATCTTAAAAACCAAATCTCTAGCAGTATCTACCCTTATATTAAGTATCTTAATAACAATTGGTTTCCTATCTAATTCCTTAATAATCTCTCTAATAGCATCTTGTGCCTCAGTAAGTTCAATATAATAACTACTAGGTATTACTGGTATTTTATAATCTTTTAGTCTATATTTAGCTTTCTTAAGTAAGTTTTCAATCGTAGCAAGCTGTTCTCTTGCTCTTGTTTCATCATCTTTCATACTAGTAATTGATCTAAGTTGAAAATCCAAATCATCTTGTAATCTAGATAACTTAAGTGATAAACCATTTAATTCATCTACTAATTTAGAATAAGCAAATGTTTTCATTTTACCTTGATCAACTAATATTTTATAATCTTGATTAATTTTTTCTAAATTCTTATTAAGAATACTAAATTTATTAATATCTTCATCAGATAAATTATAATTATATTTAATATCATCTATCTGAAGATAAATATCTCTAACAACTTTATTAATATTATCTATCTTATAACTAAAATCTTTAATATTTTGTCTAAATAAATCCTTACATTCTTTTTCTTTATCAAAATCATTATATAATTCATTAAAATATTCAATAAAAGTTTTTAATTCTATTATAGATTCTCCTAATTCTAATTTCTTTAAATTTTCCATAATATTATCTATCTTATTTTTTATTTCTTTAATATTATATTCAACATTTAAATAATCAAGTGGATAACCATCTCTTTTCATACGATAATAGTAGGTTATAGCTTCATCAATTTTATTTGGTACTAATACAGTAGCCATTAATACTATTGTAGGAATATCTTCAAGTAATTTACCTAATTTAGTTATTTTATCATCAAGTAAATTTATTTTCTTCTCTACTGATACATAATCATTATTATCCATAGCTTTCTCAAACTTAGCAAATAAATCATCAATATTATCTATTTCTTTTTCTAAATAATCCGCTATTACACCATATTCTTTTTTTGATCTTTCAAATTTATTTTGATCTTCACGATATACTATTTTTAATTTAGTAATAAGAGCTCTATTTCTTTCTTCTGAATTAGTAATTAATTTAACTTCTTCAAGTAAATGATCTGTTTTCTTTTTCAAAGAATTTATTTCTATTTCAATATTTGTAATCTTTTTAACTGCTTGTTTATAATCTTTTCTATCAATCAAAAAATCAGCTTCTGATATTAAATCAGTAAGTTCAGGTATCTTTTCATCTCTAATTGTAGTAAAAGTATTATCCCAATCATCTAATTTATTTTTTAAATTATCTGTTTTTATAAGTTCTTTAACTTTAGTTATTTCACTAAGTACAGGTACTCCTATTAAATTATTTTTTCTTATATCTAGTTCTTCTATTTCCTTTTTATACTTCTTATTCTGATTTCTTTTTATAATAACAATCGTAACTATAATAAGTATTACAGCCAATATAAAGGCAGATATTGTAATTAAAAGAACACTATCCATTAATATCACCTTTCCTACTCATAATATATTCTACCACATTTTTTTATATTTTAAAATTGTTTTTGTAATAAAAATATTTTTTTTTAAAAAGTGTATATAAAAATCAAATATAAATATTGATATTTTTATAACTTTTTAGTATAATGTATACAGGAAGAGAAATTTATCCATAATAAAAATGGGTAACACCTAGTTCCAAAAGGTGTTCTCTCCGTAAGTAGATTACGAAGCCCCCCCTGTGGTGCTTCTTTTGTCTATTTTCTATGCATCATATTGCCTATATAGACAATAGTGATAAGAGTAATCCAAGCAAATGCAAGGACTAGTTCCATTACTCAAACCTCCAACCCCTAAGAAGTAAAAAAGTTCTTTCATCATAGACGTCACCCCTTTCTCTTAGGAATACTAAGAAATTGGAGAGAATACACCATGTAAGTGTTACCTAAATAATTGTACTATAGTTTCACTTAATAGTCAATATAATATGGCTATTTATTTTTATTTTATATATACATACAAATGTATATATTACTATCATAAGAAAGGCATTAGACTTTCTTATGATATAAAAGACCTATAAGAACTTATAACAAAAAACAAGATAAACTTTAGGTTATCTTGTCCATTCAAATTCAAAATCAAATATTCTAACAATATCCCCATCTTGAATACCCATTTTTTCTAATTCTTCATCAATACCCATTCTTCTAAGTTTATTAGAGAATCTCTCATATGCTTCTTCAGTATTAAAGTTAGTCATTCTAAATAGTTTTTCAACAGCATCACCTTTAATAACATAAACATCTTTATCTTTAACAATAGTAAAAGGTTTTTCTTTCTTAAATTTATATAAAACATGACTTTCTACTACTTCATCATCATATAAATTAGTATCTTCAATAGATTTAGTAAGTTCAGATAATTTATTAATAACTTCATCTAAACCTTCATTAATTAAAGCAGTAACTTCAAAGATATTTTTATTTTTAATCTTCTTTTTAAATTCTTCTAAATTCTCTTTAGCCTTATCTCCATCCATCTTATTAGCTATAATAATCTCTTCTTTAGTTAAAAGTTTAGGACTAAAAGATTCTAATTCTTTTCTAATAGCAACATAATCATCATAAGGATCTCTACCTTCAGTACCAGCCATATCTATAACATGAGCAATTATCTTAGTTCTCTCAACATGTTTTAAAAATTTATGTCCTAAGCCTACTCCTTCACTAGCTCCTTCAATTAAACCAGGAAGATCCGCTACTACGAAAGTATTGTCTTTAGTCTTAACCACTCCTAGATTAGGAGATAAAGTAGTAAAATGATAGTCTGCTATTTTAGGATTAGCATTAGATATCATAGAAAGAATAGTACTCTTACCAACCGAAGGCATACCAACTAGTCCAACATCTGCAATCATACGAAGCTCAACTTTAATATTTCTAACTTCACCAGGTTCACCATTCTCAGCATACGATGGACAAGGATTATTACGAGAAGATAAACTTACATTACCTCTACCTCCTCTACCACCATAAGCAATCGTAGCCATTTCACCATTTCTAGTAAGATCCGCTATTACAACACCAGTATCAGCATCTTTAACCGTAGTCCCAACCGGTACTTTTACTATTAAATCTTCACTATTACTACCATATTTATTTTTACCTTCACCATTTTCCCCATTATTTCCTTTAATTTTCTTCTGATATCTTAAATCTATTAATGTTTTTAATCCTTCATCAGCTTTAAAGATAATGTCAGCTCCTTTACCACCATTACCTCCAAATGGTCCTCCCATTGGTACACAAGCTTCTCTTCTATAAGCCATACAACCATTACCACCATTACCAGCTTGAACATTAATTAATACCTCATCTACAAACATATTATCATCTTCCTTCATACTTAACTTTGAATATTACTACAAGTACTAATATAATTATTAAAGCTATATAAATACCACTTACCCATAATATTCTAAGATAATTTATTTTCTTTTTTTCTTTTTTCATTTTTTACCTCTTTTATCTTTATTATTATTTTATCAAATAATTCACTTAAAAAATCAATTATATAAGTATCAACAAAGGCAAGTAACAAAATAAAAACAATACTTACTATACCAAATTTTGAAACTAAAAACAAGTCAGGAAGCAAAATTAATAGTTCAAAAAAGGAAATTGTACAAAATATTAATAATATTTTACGCCATAAATTAAGTGGTTTACATATTGTATATAAAAGTCTTAACGTAATAAAACCAGTTAATGTTACTACCACTAAACGATAATTCTCAAAGTTTTTATTAAATATTGTACAAAACATTATTATAATAAAGATATTTAACACAACAGTTATTCCATTAGGCACAGCATTTCTAAATACTTTAGCAATAAAATCTTTATCTACTTTATTATAATTAGGTTCTAAAGCTAAAAAGAATGACGGTATACCTACACATACTGAACTAATTAAGGATAATTGAATTGGATAAAAAGGATATTCATGAGATAATCCAATTGATAAAAGACATAACAAAAATGAATATGTTGTCTTAATTAAATACATTGAAGCTACTCTCTCAATATTATTTACTACTCTTCTACCTTCATTAACAATACTAGGAAGTACACTAAAGTCATCAGTTTTTAAAACAACATCAGCAACACTTCTAGCAGCACTAACTCCACTACCAAGAGCAATACCACAATCAGCTTCTTTTAAAGCAAGAATATCATTAACACCATCTCCTATCATACCAACAGTATTATTTTCTTTCAAAGCCTTAATAACCATTTGTTTCTGCATAGGAGTCATTCTACCAAAGATTGTTTTCTCTTTTACTACTTCTACTAACTCATTATAATCTTTAGGTAAATCTTTTCCTTCGATATATCTATCATAACCTTCAAAATCCAATTGTCTTAATATATTAGATACAGTACTAGGATTATCTCCAGATATTATTTTAATTTCTACTTGTTGTTCTTTAAAATAACGTAAAGTATCTCCAGCATTACTTCTAATATTATCTTTTATTACAATAAAACCAATTACTTCTAATTTATTCTTTTCTTTAGCTAAAGTAATTATTCTATAACCTTTCTTTACATACTTATCTAGTTCCGGATAATCGCTAATACTCATATCAGTAATATATTCTAAGGCTCCCAAATAATATTTAACTCCCTCAATTATAGTAATACTACACTTTTTAGCAGAACTAAATGGTATTCTATCTTCTACTTTTAAATTATCTTTAACACCATATTTATTCTTTAAAGCCTTATCAGTAGAATTATTTGCATCATTAGTATTAATATTAGCAATAATATCTTCAATATTATCTTTATCATTTAATTTAATTAATTCTACTACTTCCATAGTACCATCAGTAATAGTACCAGTCTTATCTAAACATAATACATCAACACATGATAATATCTCTATACCATGTAACTTCTCTATAATAACATTCTTTTTAGCCATCTTAACAACGCCTGCCGTTAAAGCAATTGAAGTAAGAAGTACTAATCCCTCTGGTATCATACCAATAATACCCGCTACTGTAGATAAAATAGCTTCATTATAAGATTGTCCACTATAAAAATATTGACTAACAAATAATAGTATTCCCACTGGTACTATTAAAAAAGTAATTATCTTTAATATTTTATTAATAGTATTTTGTAAATATGAAGAATTATCTTTAATAGAAGTAGCCTCTTTAATCAAGTTATTAGCATAATTATTCTTACCAACACTAATTACTTTAGCATAAGCACTACCACTAGTAACTATTGAACCAGACATAATCTTATCATCTTTTCTCTTAATAATAGCATCAGATTCCCCAGTAATAACAGATTCATCTACTTCTAAACTACTAGACTTCATAACAACCATATCTACTAATGCCGATTCACCACTAGTAAGATAAATAATATCATCCATAACAATCTTTTCTTTAGGTATCTCTATCTTTTTACCTTCTCTTACTACTGTTACAGTATCTTGATCTGTTACCTTTAATTTTTCTAATATTTTCTTTGATTTAAACTCTTGATATATAGCAATAACCGTATTAAATATTACCGTACTAACAAACAAACAATTTTGAAGTGATCCAGTTGTTAATACTAACACTAATAAAGAAATATTTAATATATTAAATAGTGTTATAGTATTAGATAAAATTATTTGTTTAGTTGTTCTAGTATACTTAACTTTCTCCTCATTACTTAAACCATTATTCTCTCTATATTCTACTTCTTGTCTATTTAAACCTTCCATAGTTCCTCCTAGTTAAAAAGGGCTTAATAATGCCCTTATTTTCTATAATAATAAACTCCACTATCCATACCAGGAAAAGCCATAACATTTCTCGGATTAAATGAATAGTTATTAAAGAATGTAGCATGATGACCACTAGCCATTCCTAAATGTAAATGAGCTCCAAAACTTACACCAGTATTTCCAACATAACCAATAACATCATCAGTTGTTACTGTTTTACCTTGATACATACCAGAAGCAAAACTACTCATATGCATATAAACAGTAGTATAATCTACTCCATTAACATTATGATAAATATAAATAGCATTACCTCCTCCAGATATCCAACCAATACGAGCAATAGTTCCTTTAGCAACAGGATATATAGGAGCACCATATATATTAGGATGCCATAAATCTATACCATGATGATAACCTCCAATATTAGGTCTCTCAAAAGCATAACCAGTATAATTATCACTAACAGTAAGATAACTAAGTGGATATCTCCATCCAAAAGATACAGGAGTTGCTAAACAAGAACTAACATCTTGATTTAACTTACAACCCATTTTTTCATAGTAGGCAATCTCTTTCTTATAATCACGAATATCTTCTTCAATCGTAGATCCTTCTTTATCATAAGATTCAGCATTTGATTTTAAAGTAATCATCTTACTATTTAATTCACTACTCTTAGCCTCAAGAGTACCCTGTTTACTAGCAAGTTCTTTCTTTTTAATTTCCAAAGTAGTAATTAACTCTTTTAGTTCATCCATTAACTTAGTATTATAATCAGTAAGTTGTGATACTACCGAATACCTATATATAAAATCAGTATAAGAATCAGCCTCAAATAAATATTCTAAGTAAACATTTTCTCCATTAGATACTTGAAGAAACTTAAGTAACTCATCAGTTTCTTTACTCTTTTCTTCTATTTGCTTTTGACTACTTATAATATCATCTTCTGATTTCTTTATATCACTTTTTATCTTTGATATACTAGATATAATTGAAGCTATTTCATTATTTACAGCTTTAATCTCATTAGCATTCAACTCTTTCTTATTTTGATTATCCGAGTATTTCTTTTCCAAAGCCGCTAACTCATTTTTTAACTGTCCAAGTGTTTTAGCTTCTACTTTATAACTAGGAATAAATACCATAGTCATTATTATAAATATAAATAATATTTTTTTCTTCATTTTATCACATCTTCCTAGAATAATTATATATTAAATGAATGCTTTAGTCAATAATTTAATCCTATATTAATATCTCTTTAAATAACTACCTGAAGCAAATGGTACTAAATTTCTTGGATTAAAGGAATTAGCATTAAATCTACTAACATCATTACCAGTAGCTACTCCAAAATGTAAGTGACCACCACAAGTACAATAATCATAACCACCCTTACCAGCATAAGATACAGAACATTGACTAGGATTCATAGCTCCAGTAGTTAATCCACCAGTTAAACCAACAACAGTATTAGTATCAACTATATCATCAACATTAACCTTAATTTCTAATAAATGCATATAAACAGTCGTATATGGAACCCCATTAATAGTATGATAAATATAAACCATATTACCACCACACGAACCTCTTCTTACAATATAAGCAACTCTTCCTTTAGCAGCTGCATATGCATAAGTACCTTCACTTGCCCCTAAATCTATACCACGGTGTGAAGTACCACCACAACCAATACAATCAGTTCTAACTACTTGATATTCACTAGTTACCCAAGCACTAGTAAGAGGTAATTTCCAACCACTAGAGTTAGGAATAGTAACACAAGAATTAATATCTTGATTTAATTTACATCCTTTTGATTCATAATATTTAATATCTTTTTCTTTCGCGTCAATATCTTCATCAATAGTAGTACCCTCTTCTTCTAATTTAGATAAATTAGCCTTCAAAGTAGCAAGTTTAGAAGCTAAGTTATTACTCTGCACTTCAAGTTCTTTTTGCTTACTAGCAAGAGTTACTTTACTATCTTCTAATTCTTTAACTAATTTCTTTAAACTTTCCATTAAATTACTATTATACTCAGTAAGTTGTGATACAACTGAATATCTGTATATAAAATCAGTATAAGAATCTGCTTCAAATAAATATTCTAAGTAAACATTTTCCCCATTAGATACTTGAAGAAACTTAAGTAGTTCATTAGTCTCTTTATCTTTCTCCTCTATCTCTTTCTCAGAACTACTAATTTTCTCAGTAGCAGCAATAATCTCTTTCTTCGTATTTTCTATTTCAATTTGTGTATTATCAATATCTACTCTTAAAGACTTAATTTGACTATCAGTTAAATTCTTATTATTCTCAGTAGCAGCCTTTTTAGCTTTTAAATCTGCTAACTCATTTTTTAAATCTTGAAGAGTCTTAGCTTCTACCTTATAACTAGGAATAAACATTATAATCATTATTAGAAATATTACTAATATTTTTTTCTTCATTTAATCACAACTTTCCTAACATAATTATATATTAAATAATTATTTAGGTCAACAATTAAAAGAGAGTTTACATTTTTTGTAAATTCTCTCTTTTCTTATAAAAAAGTTATCCTATGCTAATTACCTTTAAACCATTAGTTATCGACCACTTATGACCATCTAGACCCCAAAAGTGGTCGATAACTGCCATTTTTTCATAATTTTTTATCTTTTTTAATAATATTATCACATTAAAATATCAACAAATTCGGAATTCAATTCCGAAAATGTATAAAATATTAAGATATATCTTTTACCTCTTTTCTTTTTATAAAACTAATTATAAATATTAATACTATCGATATATATAATATTATCTTAATATCATTAATAAAATAACCAATTAAACAGAAGATACTTCTAGTAAAACAAAAGATTATTTCTACTAATACTATATACCCTTTTATATTAGTATCTTTCTTAATATTATAAATATTTTCCGCTGATACAATTTCAAACATCTTAATACCAAGACCTTCAAAGAAACCTATTACTAATATCAAACAATTACTAGTAATATTTAATTTTAATAATAATATTATACAAAACAATATATTTAAGTATTTAAAATATTTATTATCATCTATCTTTCTAACAAAGAAGTAAATAAATATACAAGCACTAACACCCATTATAGCATTAAATATACCAATATATTCAATCTTATTATTTATAAATAAATATAGATATAATGGCTGAAGAGATAAATTAATTACTTTGGCCTGCTCCAAGATAAAGAATAGTAGTTTATTCTTCTCTATTTTTTGATATTTAATTATCTTATTATTTTCTTTAATATCTAACTTAAATAAAGGTATTATTGCCACTACCGATAATACAATAACTATTATAGCAAGTACTATTAAAGATAATTTCTTAGTAACATAACTAACTATAATAGGAGCTGCAATTAAACCAATATTACTAAAAATTAAAATACTTCCTATTTCTTTTTTTCTTTCTTTATCCATAGTCTTAATAGCAAAGTAATGTCTTAAACTATGATAACTATAACAACCTATTCCATATATAATACTAAATATTATTAGATTACTAATAGTTTTATCCATTGTAGACATAAAATAAAAGCTTATACTAAAAATTATACTAGAAAGTATTAATATATATTTAGCATTAATATACTTAGTTAAATAAATAACTATAACACTAATAATGCCTCCAACAAAATATAAAATAGTAAAAAATAATAATATTTCTTTTAAAGAATATCCCATTTTATATAATAGTACAGAAGAAAAGACTTCTACTATATTTCTTGCAATAGTAGATATCATAATAAATAAATTATATTTTTTAATATTTGACATATAATCACCATTATTATTATGTATTTTTTATATTATATGATACAATATAAAGAGGTGATTTATTATGTTTAAATATACATTAGATAATAAAAGATATCATACACTTAATTACTATCTAAAAAACAAATTTAATGATAAAGTAATAAAAATAAGTTTAAATGGTAATTTTACTTGTCCTAACATCGATGGTACTAAAGGCTATGGTGGTTGTATATATTGTTCTAAAAGTGGTTCAGGTGAACATGGAGGTAATCCTAATAAAGATTTAACAACCCAGTTTAATGAAGTAAGAGAAGTAATAGAAAAGAAATGGTCTAGTAATAAATATATTGCTTATTTCCAAGCACGAACTAATACTTATGCCCCTCTTAATGTATTAAAAGAAAAGTATGAAGAAGTATTAAAGATAGATAATGTTATAGGTTTATTTATTGCTACTAGATGTGATGCTATAACCAAGGAAACACTGGATTACTTAGAAGAACTAAATAAAAGAACTTTCTTAGTAATAGAATTAGGCCTTCAAACTATTCATGAAAGTACTTCTAAATTAATTAATCGTGGTCATACTTTAAAAGAATTTGATGATATGGTCAAAAAATTAAGAGATAGAAATATTAATGTAGTTGTACATATAATTAATGGCCTACCTTATGAAACTGAAGAAATGATGTTAGATACAGTTAAGCACTTAAATAATCTTGATATTCAAGGTATTAAAATACATATGTTAAATATATGTAAAGATACTCCTATTGAAACTTTATATAATAAAGAACACTTTCATATTCTTACTAAAGAAGAGTATATTGATATCGTAATCAAACAATTAGAATTATTAAGAGAAGAAATAGTTATTCATCGAATTACCTCTGACCCTGATAAAGATTCTCTAATAGAACCTACTTGGTTATTAAAAAAATTCTGTTTACTTAATGATATTGATAAAGAAATGAAAAAAAGAGATACTTACCAAGGTAAATACGCCAAATAAAAGACTTCACTCGAAGTCTTTTATTCATAATATTCTACTATTTCTTCTAAATCTTTTCTTGGCCTCATCTTAGGTTCTTGATTAGGATAACCAATAACAAGTGAACTAACTAACTCCATATTATTATGTTTTATCATATCTAAAATTTCATTTTCTACAAAATCAGTATCTCCTATCCAAAGAGTACCAAGATTTAATTCCGTACTTCTAAGACACATATTCTCTATAGCAGCTCCTACCGATAAAGTATCATATCTATCCCACTCATCATCTTTATTTTTTAATATCAATATAAGTACAGGTGCTTCTTTTATTACATTAGCAGTAAAACTAACACTATATAATCGACCATCTTTTTTTTTATTCTGAGCATATTTAATCATTAAATCTGCTATCTCATTTTTCATCTCAGTACTAACTTTAACAAAATACCAAGGTTGTCTATTTTTAGCAGATGGTGCTAACCTACCAACATTTAATATATCTAATATTTGTTCTTTACTTACTTTAACATCTTTATATTTTCTAATACTTCTTCTATCCTCTATTGCTTTTATTGTATCCATATTTATCCTCCATCTTAAAGAAATTATATTATTTTTATTTAACTTTGTCAATTACCTAAACTAAATGATTAATAGAGAGACTTAATTATTTAAGGCTCTCTATTACCTATGAAGACCTAAGGCTTCATAGGATATTAAAAGAACTAGTTTTAACTAGTTCTATATTTTTAGAATAATCTTAATATATCATTAAAAGTTACATATACCATAAGAAGCATAAGTAGCATAAAGCCTATACTATTTACCATAGCCTCTGTCTTAGCAGGCACAGGTTTTCTTCTTATCTTTTCAATAATTAAGAATAATACTCTACCACCATCAAAAGCAGGGAATGGAAGTAAGTTAATAACTCCTACATTCATAGATAAGTAAGCAGTCAAATACATAATATTTTGAAATCCTTGTTTAGCCTGTGAATCCACTATCAAATAAATACCAACTGGACCAGATAAATCTTTAGCAGATACACCACCAGTAAATAATTGTTTAATAGTAGTAAGCATTAATTTATATAAACTAACAGTAGTCTCCCCTGCATAAGTAATAGAACTAACAAATCCTCTTCTAACAGTATTATCAATTCCTATACCAACAACATAACTCTTATTACCATCTTTATCCTCTATCGTATTAGGTTTTACTATTACAGTTCTTTTATTACCATCTTTATCTTTTAGTACAAAAGAAATATCATGGCCTTTAGAAGAAGCAATATATAATTGTACCTCACTCCAACTAGATACCTTATTACCATCTACTGATAATATCTTATCTCCTTCTCTAATACCAGCAGTATAAGCAGGATATTCAGGACTAACATTAGCTATAATTGGTTTAGTAGAAATACTACCATATATTAAAGCCATCACAAATAATAATACAAAAGCAAAAATAAAGTTAAAACTTACTCCCGCTATCATAATAATAAATCTTTGCCATACTGGCTTAGTATATAGCATTCTCTTCTTATCTATTTTAGTATTATCGTCAGCATCTTCTCCCGCTAATGAAACAAATCCTCCTATTGGTATTGCCCTAATACAATATTCAGTCTCTCCACCTTTCTTCTTATGATGTAATAACTTTGGTCCCATACCTATAGAGAACTCATATACATATACACCAAATAATTTAGAAAAGATAAAATGTCCAAATTCATGAACTAATACAATTCCCCCTAATATTAATATAAACCATAATATTGCCATTCATTTTCCTCCTTTACAATATATTAAGCATTATTAACATACCAAGTGATACAAATATCACACTATCAAATCTATCTAATATACCACCATGTCCTGGTATAATATTAGAATAATCTTTCTTATCAAAATATCTCTTTATAGAACTAAATACTAAGTCTCCACTTTCACTTAAAAATACTAATACCAAAGACATAATAATAGTCTTAATAATAGACAAATCTCCTACTAAAGAGTAATAAAACATTGTACCAATAAAACAACCCATAATTCCTCCTATTAAGCATCCTTCTATTGTCTTTTTAGGAGATATATCAGTAAATCTATGTTTACCAATTAACATTCCACTAATATAAGCATACGTATCAGTAATAAAAGCTATTACAAATATATATATACCCTTAAATATATCACTACCCATCATATCTATTATATTTAAGAAAGCATATCCTATAAAATATATTATCCCAAATAAATATAAACTATCATTTATATTATATCTATCCTTATCGTCATAGAAGATAATAGGTAATATCAAAGATATTAAACTTATACATATTACTACCTTATTATCTAATTTCAACACTAAATTATTTATCATAAAGAATATCATTAATAAATAACTAAGTATCTTTATCAAACCAATCTTTCTCTTTTTATATTTAATATCTATTAATTCTCTTAAACCTAGTAAAGAAACAACTGTCATAGTAATACTAAAAACAGTATTTCCCAGTAATAAAGAAGTTATTAATATAAATAAAACAATAAAAGCTCCTAATAATCTTTTCTTCATACTACCTCCTATGCAATTTTATAGTCATCTTCTAATGAAAAAATTACATTCTCTTCAATCCAATTCTTTCTAGGTTCTACAGCATCACCCATAAGTACAGATACTCTCTTTTCAGCAAGAGCAGCATCAGATATATTTACTTTTATCAGTTTTCTTTCTTTAGGATCCATAGTAGTTTCCCATAACTGATTAGCATTCATTTCACCAAGTCCTTTATATCTTTGAACTTTATAGTTTACTCTACCACTAGTTTCATCTTTTAACTCTTCATTACTCCAAGCATATACATGTTTATTACTATAACTAACCTTATATAAAGGAGGCATTGCTATATATAAATGACCATCTTCAATTAAAGGTTTCATATATCTATAGAAGAAAGTTAAAAGTAAACACTGAATATGAGCACCATCATCATCAGCATCGGTCATAATAATAACCTTACCATAATTAATATCTTTAACATCAAAATCCGTTCCTACTCCAGCACCAATTGTATAAATCAAAGTATTAATTTCTTCATTCTTAAAAATTTCTTCCATCCTTGTCTTCTCAGTATTCAATACCTTACCTCTAAGCGGAAGAATAGCCTGTGTCTTTCTATCTCTACCCTGTTTAGCACTACCACCAGCAGAATCACCCTCTACAATAAATAACTCTTTTTCCATAGCCTTCTTACTTTGAGCAGGCGTTAATTTACCAGATAATAATCTTTCAGTCTTTTTATTATCTTTACCTTTTCTAGTTTCTTCTCTTGCCTTTCTAGCAGCTTCTCTAGCTTCTTTTCCTTTTAAAGCTTTACCAACAATCTTCGTAGCTACAGCTTTATTCTCTTCCAAAAAGAATTTTAACTTTTCAGTAACTATTGCTTCTACTATTGTTCTAGCAACAGGAGTACCAAGTTTAGCTTTAGTCTGACCCTCAAATTGTAATAAATCTTCTGGTATTTGAACAGATATAATAGCGGTAAGTCCCTCTCTAACATCAGAACCATCAAAACTTTTATCTTTCTTTAAGTATCCATTAGTCTTAGCATAATCATTAAGAACTTTCGTAATAGCAGTCTTAAATCCTACTTCATGAGTACCACCATCACTAGTTTTAACATCATTAACAAATGAAACAATATTCTCAGCATAACTATCAGTATATTGCATAGCTATTGATACATTTACTTTGTCTTTACTAGCACTAAAACATAATGGTTTATGAAGTACACCTTTATTTTCATTCAAATATTCACAGAAGGCTTCTAGTCCATTTTCATAATGATATTTTTCACTTCTACCTTCTATCTCATCTACTACTTCTATAGTTAGACCACTAATTAAAAAAGCACTCTCTTGCATTCTCTCACATATAGTAGAAAAACTAAATGTTGTTGTCGAAAATATAGTAGGATCAGGTTTAAATTTAACAGTAGTTCCCGTCCTATTAGTAGTACCTACTTTCTTAAGAGGAACTGCTACCTTACCACCATCTTCAAACTTAATATAATATTCTCCGCCATCTCTTCTAGTTACTACCTCCATAACAGAACTTAAAGCATTAACAACTGATCCACCAACACCATGTAAACCTCCAGATACTTTATAACCACCTTCACTAAATTTACCACCGGCATGAAGTACAGTATAAATAACCTCAGGCGTACTCTTACCTGATGAATGCATACCAACAGGAAGTCCTCTACCTTTATCAGTTACACTAACACTACCATCCTTATGAAGAACTATCTTTAAATGATTACCATAACCATTTAATGCTTCATCAATAGAATTATCTACTATTTCCCATACTAAATGATGTAATCCTCTTTTATCAGTAGAACCAATATACATACCAGGTCTCTTTCTAACGGCTTCTAATCCTTCTAGTATCTTAATTGAACTCTCATCATATTTTGCTGTCATTTATATCACTCTCTCTATCAATTCCATATCAATTATACTATAAAATAACATCTCTATCAAGGTATTTGTCATTCAATTTGACAAAAAAAAGAACAATTAATTCAAATTGCTCTCTAATATTTCTTTAAACTTTAAACAATCATCAATACTATAATTATTAATTAAACTAATAGTAACAGCATCATCAATACTAACATTATTACTATTTGTAAAATCTTTTAACTCACCAAGCATAGCAATAAACTTCTTATAATCATCTAGTGAATAACTATCTTTCCTAATTTTTTCATTAGAAGTAACAACATCTATTTTACCAGTATTATCTAATTCATTAGTTACTTCACTTATATTCTCATTACCAGAAGATTCTGAGGTAACCATAGTATCAACAATATCATTTTTATCCTCTAACGAATCTAAAGTAACAGTATTAATTCTTAAATTATCTTTAGCCTTATTATTCTTAATAATAACAACTTTATCCTCATTAGCATCATTTACTATATCTTGAAATGATTCAATATTACTTTTTTCTTTATATTCTTTGTACTTATTTTCAAATACTTCTTGTGGATTAACAATATCATGTTCATCAACACTTAATACATTTTCATAATAATTAACAGGTATACGTCCATTTAAAATATCATCAAAAGTAACAACATTACTATTATTTTCTTTAACATCATCAGAAACTACATTAGTATCAACATTACTTACTTCTTCAATAACCTCAGGTTCTACATTATTACTTTCTATTTCATAAGTTACTATAGAAGGTTCTTTTACTTCAGATACCGCTTCAACTGGTGTTAAAACATTATTATAACTAGAGGTATCTTTAGTAATATCAATTCCTTCTACATCAGAATTTATATCACAAGTAACAAGCTCTCTTCTCTTATTACCAATTCTATCACAAATAACTGAAGTAGTATAAACAACAATTAAAGATAATACCCATAAAACAAACAAACCAATACTAATTTCTAATACTGCTACTAAATTAATGTTAGTATATAATTCATTAGGAGTAAAAACATCAATCTTATTCTTAGCAATAATATTAAGAATAATAACGAGTAATATATTATTCATAACAAAAGTAATACCATTAATAATCTTATATACTTTATTAAGCATCTTATTAAACATACTAGTAATAAAAGCAATAGCCACAATAAGTAATGTACCAACATAAACATACACAGATGGAAAATAAATATTACTAAAAAATATAGTCATAAAATTATCAAATACTTCTGCTAACTCTTTATAATTAATTACAATATCAATACCAAGTATTAATAACAAAGATAAAGTAATAATCATAATATATTTCCTATTATCAATCTTTTTAATCAAATATAAAAATGTAGCAATAACCAAAACTCCAAGAAAAATAAATATAAATTTAAAATCCAATATCATATCAAATAATATTTTAAATTTCTCTGCAATTGACAAATAAGACATCATTTTCACCCCTTTCCTTAAATTTTATTCAACACTAGTTAAATATGCAATATATACCGTTTGATGATAATTATCATCCTTTGTACAAGTAATAAGTGTAAGCGTAGTATTATTCTTATTTCTAAGAATTCTAACTCTACCAGTCTTTTTTTCATTATATATCTTATCAATTTTATATACATATTTTTTATTATTATAGTGAATAACAATATCATCATTAACTTCTAACATATATAAATTAGAAAAATAACTATTATTATAATTACCAGAATGACCCGCTATAATAAGATTACCACCTTTAATATCAGGATAATTAGATTCCGGTAAAACATATAAATTAAACTTAACATTATTAAGATTAGAATCTTTATTATAAAATCCCTTATATAAATTAATCTTACTAATATCAATAATACCTAAATATTCTTCATAAGTATAATTAGGATTTTCCCCTTTATTTTCTTCTACATTATCAATATTTTCATCTTGATTATTAAGATTATCATCCATATTCATTGAAGATAATGCCAAATTCATTTCACTAAATACAACATCCCTTTTATCTTTAATATAATCAGAAAGCAAAACGAGAGTACCACATATAACTAGTATTACTCCCGCTGCTATTTGATATTTTAAATTAATTTTCTTCATTCTTTTTATAATTTCTGTATACAATTACAGAACCAAGTCCTATAATAAGTAATCCAATTAAAGATGTTGTAATAGTCTTAAATGTTCCTGTACTAGGTACCTCAATAGTTTCAGGAGTATTATACATAATAACCTTACCATCAACAGTACCATCTTCTTTAACTACAAATGTAACAGTCTCTTTAGATAATTCATATCCATCTGGAGCAATTACCTCAGTTAAAGTATATTTACCAGGAGCAAGGCCTTCAATAACATGTGATTCATTAGTAGATACCCAAGCTTCAATTAAATTACCTTTTTCATCTTTAAGTTCAAGATGAGCTCCCGCTAACTCTTCACCAGTAGTAGAATCAACCTTACTAATAACAACAATAGGCTTATCTTTAGGAGTATTTTCCATTTTAACCTTAGTTACACTACCATCTTTTTTTACAGTAAATGTTATTGTCTCTTCACTTAGTATATATCCTTCTGGAGCTATTGTTTCTGTTAATGTATATTTTCCTGGTACTAAATTTTCTATTACATGAGCTTCTTTAGTACTAGTCCATTCATCTACTACTTTGCCAGTAGAATCTTTTACTACAAGATGTGCTCCTTCTAGTTCTTCACCATTTGTTACATCTACTTTAGTTATTTCTACTCTAGTAGTAATATTTACATTTAATGTTGTACTATCACTAACATTTATGTTTTCTGGATATAAAGCTGCAGTATTTTGAACTTCTGAATGTGAAGCTTTATATGAATACGCTTTATAAACACTTCCTGTTGCAGATACATTTACTTTAAAGTCTGCTGATAAACCACTAATACTTGAAGTTGGAACTTTTACGATAAATTTATCACCACTAGCAAATGAACTTTTTACATTTCCATTAACATCAGTGATTATTGTTCCTTTAGGAGCATTACTTAGACTTACTGAGTAATTAGCAATATTACCAGTAGTCTTTACACTAATATTAGAACTTACATAATAATTTCTATCACTAGATAATGTTAATTTACTATTACTATTATTAATCTTTATTGATGGATTAGTATAAGAATAGCTATTAGCACCATTAATAAGTTGAGACATTATTTTTACTACATCATTTGATGTACCACGATATGTACCATTATTTAAATCAAAATGTCTAAATAATGTAGGATCTGTTTCTAACACATACCAAATTGAAAGTGCTGTAGCATAGTAGTCTTTGTCTTCATCATTAGAAAATCTTTTATTTGGATAACCATTTTGCATAATATAAGCTATTTTTTTATCCATTTCTTTATCTAATGTATAAGTTTCAGTACCTCTAGTACTAATCATATTTTTTGTTCTCTCAATACAATAAATAATCTTTCCATCAGTATTTTTCTTGTATTGAACATTTAAACCAACAACTCCACTTAAATATTTAGTACCATCAATTACATGTAGGTCACTACCTCTAACATTGAAACTACTTGGAGCAGTAGTCTCCGCATTAGCAGTACCTATAAATAGCATACTAACTAACATAATTAAACTAAATAAAATATTTTTTAATTTCATAATATAAAACCTCCCTTTGAAATCGGTATATATACTACCACTTTTTTTAAATATTGTCAATAGATTTAAAGAAAAAATAATACGAACAAATATTCAAAAGAAAAATCCATATACATGGATTATTTCTTCTTATCAATCATTTCATTAATTACCGTTCCAAAAGATGCTATACCACTCATATCTGATGGAATAATAATCTTAGTAGAACTACCATCTGCTAATTTCTCTAGTGCTTCATAACTTTTTAAAGTAAGAACTGACGAGTCTGCTTTAGCTTCTTTTAATAATCTAATACCATCAGCCTCTGCCTGCTTCATTTTAAGTAAAGCCTCTGCTTCACCTTCAGCCATCTTAATTTGTGCTTCCTTATGAGCTTCTGCCTTTAATATAGCCGATTCTTTTTCACCTTCTGCTATCAAAATACTAGATTTCTTTTCCCCTTCAGCTTGAAGAATCTTCTCTCTTCTTTCTCTTTCAGCACGCATTTGCTTCTCCATAGCTTCTTGAATATCTCTAGGTGGAAGTATATTCTTCACTTCTACTCTATTCACTTTAATTCCCCATGGATCAGTAGCTTCATCCAAAATACTTCTCATCTTAGAATTAATAATATCTCTTGAAGTTAAAGTTTGGTCAAGTTCTAACTCACCAATAATATTTCTAAGTGTAGTAGCAGTTAAATTCTCAATAGCATTAATTGGATCTTCAATACCATAAGTATATAACTTAGGATCTGTTATTTGAAAATAAACCACTGTATCTATTTGCATAGTAACATTATCTTTAGTTATAACAGGTTGTGGTGCAAAATCCTTTACTATTTCTTTTAAACTTACTTTATTAGATACCCTATCTACAAATGGTATCTTAAAATGTAAACCATTATTCCATGTAGTTAAATAACTACCAAGTCTTTCTATAACATAACTTCTAGCCTGTGGTACTACTTTAATATTTGGTATTATAAATATTACCACAATTACTAATATAGCAATTAATAATTCCATATTATTTTTCCTCCCATTTCTTTACTTTTAATTTAACACTATTAATAGATAATACTTTTATATTTTCTCCTTTAGAAATATCAGTATCGGAATAAGCCGACCATTTCTTACCATCTACCTTTACTTCTCCAATATTATCTTTAATAATATCCTCAGTTACAATCCCCTTCATTCCTATTATTCTATCAATATTTGTTTTACTATTATTCATTTTAATTTTACTATACAACTTTCTACTAATAGGCATTAAAAATACTCCTACTAAGACAAATATAGTAATTTGTATCAATATATTATCAGTAAATAAAGAACTTACCATAGCAAGTAAACTACTTATCACAAACCAAATACTAACTAAATTAGTTGTAGATATTTCTATTATTCCAAGTATTACTGCTACTAAAAGCCATATATAAAATACTTCCATTATTGCCTCCTACTACAAAATATGTCTCATCTAGCTATAGTATAACAAAATACCAAAGTATTTGCAATAACATTTATCACCTTCCATGAAAATCCAAGGTATTTTCATGTCCAATCTAGCCTAATTCTTAGTCTATATTGGAGTCTCATTAGACATATTATATTCACAGTTAGTATTCTTTTAATTTGCAAGTTTACTATCACCAGTTTTATAATCTATTATAATACCATCTTCGATGTTATAAACAAAAACATTAAACTTTATACCTTTTCCATTATCTTCAACTGAGTATGCTTCCATTTCTACTCCTGTTGCTACTAGATTATTACCTTCAAATACTGGTGTTACTCTATATAAAACATGATTACCAGTATCTTTAATATATTTAGTTACCATATTTTCAAATTGTAACATTCCTTTAGTATTCATACTCCTAGTACAAGTAATTAAATTTTTTTCATTAGCATTTTCTCCAGTTAATTGGTATCCTATTAAATGACATCTATTATATAAATATTTACCATCTATATGATCATACTTTATAGTATGCCAACCACTAGGTTTTATAGAACCAATAGAGCCCCTCTTTTCAGTAGGCATTAAGTCTTTACTTATATTAGCATAAGCAACACCACATCTACCTAATGAATCAAGTTCACTATACTTTTCAAAACTATCAGTAGTATATTCTTCTTCTTTAAAATAAGGATTATTATCATTAACTATAACATAATTATTACCATTATAATCAGCAATATCTTCCATATTAGAACTACTACTACCACTATTTATTAAACTATATGTATAATTATAAATATCATCTTTACAATAAAATAAAACCCCTAATAATAAAATTAAAACAATTAATTTACTTCTCTTCTTCATATTCTTACCTCTATTTAAGTATATCATAAATTATTTGTTTTTTATATAATTAATATTTATTTTATGAGCAAAAATATCATATCTTATTCGAGTAAAAGTATTTTAATTCTATTAAATTATTTTTCTTTTAATTGCTTATTCATATCAACATATCTTCTATCAAGTGCATTCTCACTAGTTATGGCACTATGACAAGTTTGCATCTCATAAGATTCTTTTGCTATTTTAGATACATCACCACCTCTTTTGGCAACTTTTAAATTATCTTTTAATCCTTGCGGTCTCTCCTTTTTAGCTATATCTCTTGCAGTTACCTCCCCCAAATCAGTTAGTATTACTTCTATATCTGACATATTATCTCTTAAAGATTCTTTTCTTATGCCTTTAAAATCTTTATATTCATTAGCTTTCATACCAGACCAGGCTTTATAAATCTCATTTGTTAATATTGCATATTCATAATTTTTAGTAATACCATTTTCTTTCCATACATCTGTTAACTTCTTACGGTTAAGAATTCCTTTTAATCTTACTTCAATCCAACTATCTGAATATCCTTTCTTACGATAATAATCAATTGCTCTATCAATTGCTTTTTCTGGATCAAATACTTCATCAATTCTTTCTTTTCCTAAAGAGGCTAACCACATTTTAAATGGCTCTGCTTTAGGACTAGGAACTGACTCAATAAGTCTAAATATACCTTCAGTATCAAGTGTATCGGTTTGCCTATTTTTTCCATCAAGGGCTATCATTTTCAACTGCACGATTTTTTCGTGCAATTCACTTCCCTCTTCTTTTAATTTTCTTTTTAAATCGCTCCAATAGTTTCTTGGAATATTAGCATTAGTTAATGCACTAATAACATCAACTACACTAAAATAATAATCTTGTTTTTCACTATCCCAAATGCTTCTTATTTCACTACCTTCAAATAAATTTGTGATAGTATCTAATTTATTTTCTCTCAAAATATTGCCTTCTTATTGTTATTTTTTACTAAGGTGTTATGTGTTGTTACCTTAGTTTACCTGTATTACTACAGGTCATCTCCTTCCAAATTCATTTTGCCTGGCACTTAAATTAAATTCAATTACTAATATTCCTCATACTATGCGAGGTTAGGCTCTAATATTAATTTAATTATATCACATTTTTTCTCTTAACATAATTAATATTTATTTTTTATAATATCTACGATTAAATCAGAAGTTTTCTCTACTCCTAATACATCGACATTAATAAAATAATCATAATCATTATAATTATTCCCGACTTTTTTAGTTACTAACTGAAAAAGTCGGTTATAACATATTTTTTTATTTTGGTACCAATTTTTAAATTTTTTTATTCTATTTTTTGTAGTTATGTGATATAATTTATTTGTGTCCTCGTAGCTCAGTAGGATAGAGCAATTGCCTCCTAAGCAATAGGTCGCTAGTTCGATTCTAGTCGGGGACGCCATATAAAAATAAAGGTCTTTTATAAGACCTTTTTTTGATTATCAGTAATAATTTCATTTACTTTAATATCATATCTATCATTATCTATTTTATCTATTAAACAATTACTATAACATAATCCTATTTTATAGACACCATGATTACTATAAAACTTATCATAGTATCCTTTGCCATAACCTATTCTATATAAATCATAAGAGAAACATATACCAGGAGTTATTGATACTGCATTATTAAAATCTTTTACTATATTATTAGTAGTAGGTTCTAGTATTCCAAAATATCCTTCCATTAATTCATCTAATGAATTAATGTAGTAGAAGTTCATAATTCCATTATCTATTCTTGGTACTGCTACCTTTTTTTTACCTAAGAAATGTTTTATTATACTTATAGTGTCTACTTCTTCTTTTGTTGATACATATGTTAATATGATACTTGCATTATTTACTTTAATATTATTAATTACCTTATTAAAAATAATATTATCTCTATCTTCTTTATCAATAATAATTCTTCTAATTTCTTTATATTTACTTCTCAGTAACTTCTTCATCATAATACATACTTAGTAATAGCAAGATAAATAACACCTGCTAGAAGAAGTAATCCTATAATTAAGAAAAATACTTTAACTCCCGTATGACTCTTTTCTTCAAAGAAATCATCATCTTCTTCAGCAAAATCTTTCTTAGTAAAATTAAATGAACCACTATAGAAGGTTTCTCCATCTTTAATTTTCTCAATCATAGTAACTTCATCCTTAACAATTGGATCAGTAACTACAGTATTATCAGTACCTTTTAAGTCTACTAGTATATCAAGTGGTAATGAATCAGTGTTACTTGTTTCTTTTTCTTTATTTTGAGACACCTCACTTACTTCTACTATATCATTATTTGGTATTTTAGCATCATCTAAATCAGTTAAGAAATTAGCATTAATAAGTTTTTTACCTTCCACTTCATTATTCTTATTAACTTCATTTTTAGCAGTCTCAAGTAAAACATTAATATCATATACTCTTCTTTTTTCTTCTCTAGGTTCTTCCTCTACCCTTTTTCTAGTAATAGTTCTCCCCATATCTTTAGCCTTACGATATTCATCTCTACTAGAAATAATTTGCTTTAAACCATTAATGTCAATTTCATTAGAATTATCAGGTATAGGTAAATTTTCTAAATCATTAATATCATTATCAATATCCTTATATAAATTCACATTTCTTTTACTTCTTTTATAATATTCCGGATTTTCTCTATAATATTTTTCCATTCTACTTTCCATCTTATTACCTCTTTTACTCTATATATATAATAACATATTTTTATATTAAATAAAAGATATTATTGCTTTTTTTTCTTATTTTGATATAATTAAATAGAAAGGATTGATATAAATGAATTTAAAAGTTAATCAAGATAAATGTATAGGATGTGGACAATGTGTAAGCATTTGTGAAGATGTATTTAACTTTAATGATGAAGGACTAGCAGAAGTAATAGAAACTCCTATTAAAGAAGAATATCTTGAAGATGCCACTAACGCAAAAGAATCATGTCCAACAGAAGCAATTGAAGAAGCATAAGCTTCTTTTTTTAATACTAAAAAGGACTCTTTTTATAAGAATCCTTTAACTGATTATAAATTTAACACCATTCTTTACATTTTCTATATTAATATCATAGTTTAAAAGACCTAGTGTTTTTTTAACTATAGATAATCCTAAACCAAAGACACCTCGAACACCTTTTTCGTAGGGAGTGAAAATGTTATTCAAAACATCTTTATCAATATTAGGACCATCATTGTATAAGATAATCTTATTATTCTTAAGCGTAATTTTAATTTGACTCTTAGCGTATCGCATAAAATTATTAAGAATATTATCAATTATCGCTTCCCACATTTCATCACTACCTCTGAAGACAGTATTCTTTTTATCAATATCTAATGAGAAAACAACATCACTACGCGAAGGACTGAACTTATCGACTGATGCAAGTATTATTTTACTAACATCACAACTATCATTAAGTTTTTCTTTTTCTTCTTTCAAATAATTTAGTTTGTTAAGGTATAGTAAGGAGTGAACTTTAACCTCTAATTTATTTAATTGTTCTTTAACAATCTTAGTAGTTTTCTCTTGTGATTCAATACCATCTTCCATAGCTTCAATATAGGATTTCATAACTGTGATAGGAGTTTTAAAATCATGAGAAATATTTTGATACATTTGATTCTTATAAGCCTCTTGTTCCTTCAAATATACCCTCATATTCTCAATAGCTACCTCTAAGGTATATAATTCATCATCATAATCATAGATCATTTTATGATCATAATCATCATTATTTATGTTATCGACTTTATCTTTTAATTTCTTAATTCTATTAACTAAACCGTTAGACCATATAAGCACTAGTAGAGATATAATAATAAATGTAATACCCACTACTATAAGAATTATTTTAAGTATTTCCTTTTTCATCGAATTAATATAACTATTCGTCGTAATAGCAATTTTCCTCATACCATTACTCTCATTAGTATAGTAATAATATACTTTCTTACCTACCATAAATTTACCTTCATCATCATTGGTTTTACTAATAATAACTTTAACATCTTTAATATTAACAACATCAGATAAATTACTAGATACTAATATATTCTTATCACCATCAATATAAATATATGCAATCTCACTATCAACCCTATTATTCTCAGGTTTTTCTAATAAGTTAAGAGATTGATTTAGATAGTTATATAAATTCTCTTCATATACAGGAAGAAGAGTTTTAGGAAGTACCATTCCCAGTGATATTATAACAATAACAATAATAGATACACATATAAACAAGAATTGTTCAGTAAGAGTTAGTTTTTTCATAATAATCTATACCCATATCCATATATTGTATTTATATCCAAAAGAGGCATTTTCTTTCTTAGTCTTCTTATAAGATCATCTACTACTCTATCAGTACCAAAATAATTCTCTCCCCATATATTATTCAATATATCATCTCTTGAGAAAGATTTTTCTTTATTGGTAACAAACATATATAACAAATCAAATTCTAAAGTAGTAAGATTTAAGTCCTCATCACCTTGAAAAGCCATTCTTTTATCTAAATCAATAATATAATCTTTATAAGTAATCTTTTGTCTTTCTTTAGTATATACCCTTCTAATTATATTATTAACTCTAAGTACTAATTCTTTAGGAGAATAAGGCTTAGTAATATAATCATCACTTCCTAATTCTAAACCAATTATCTTATCCAAATCCTTATCTCTAGCAGAAGTAAAGATAACCGGAACATCATTATTATCCTCTCTAATCTTTTTAATGATGTCATAACCACTTATATCATCCCCTAGCATAATATCGAGTATCCATAAATGATAATCCTTATTACTATCTTTAATAGCAGTATCACCATTATAATAACTGGTAACATTATATCCTTCTTTTTCTAGATAAGTCTTAATAAGATCATTTAAATCTTTTTCATCCTCAACTAAAGCTATATTGTACATAATAATCACTTCCTAAATATAGTATAACATATAATTAATATTTTTTATCTACTTTTTATTCATCTACCACTTCCTTTCATGATTAAATTATATTATTATATCATGGACAAATTATCAAATAAATGTGGTAAATTATGGGATAAATAAATATAATTATACTGGTGATATAATGGAATATAAAAGAATAACTTTAGATTATAATAGTCTAGAACCATATATAGATAATAAAACATTAGATTTACATTATAATTCTCATTATAAAAATTATACAGATAATCTAAATAAATATCTAAATAAACATAATTATAAATATAATCATAATCCTATCTATCTAGCTAAACATATAGATATATTACCTATTGAAGATAGAGATGAAATACTATATAACCTAGGAGGATATCTAAATCACACCCTATATTTCTATACCCTAACCAATATCAAAAAAGAAATACCTACACCTATGTTAAATCTAATTAATAAATATTTTACCTCCTATGATAACTTCAAAAAAGAATTCATAGATATGGCCTTACAAGTAAAAGGTAGTGGCTATACCTTCTTAGTAATAGATAAAAATAATAACTTAAGAATAATAAACACCTCTAACCAAGATACACCCTACTACTACGGCTTTACTCCAATTATGACAATAGATGTATGGGAACACTCTTACTATCTAAAATACAATAATAAAAGAAAAGACTACTTAGAAGATATCTTTAATATCATAGATTATGATAAAGTATACAATCTCTATCTAAGTAATACTTCTCCTTCTTTGTGAAGCCAAAGTCTTCACAAATATTTTTTTATTATATATAAGTAAATACTATATATGCAAAAAAAAATATAGTAACTATATTCGTTACTATATTTTAAATTATATTATTAGCCATTAAATTTAGCTGTAATACCAGTTGAAGCAGAACCATCACTGTTAACACCATTAAATGTAATTGTACCATTAAATGTTTTACCAGCATCATCAGCATCTTGTGCTGCCTTAGTTTCATCTAACCAAATAACTAAATAGAAATCATGAGTTCCACTAGCAGTTAAAGCTTGATTATTAGTGATTACACCCTCAGTACCTTGAGCAACAGTAGTAGCATCTGCATTTACAGTTTTAGCATCTGTTAATAGTTGCCATTTCATATTCTTACCAGTACTTGTTAAATTCATAGTACCTTTAACGTTAAGACCGATATCAGCACTACCATTAGTTACAGTTACTTTATAAACTTGACATACAGTATTTCCGTTGGCATCGATACATGACTTAGTATCTGTACCAGTTACACCTTTTTGTAAATCAGTACTTAACATAGGAATCATATTCTTTGAAGTAGCTTCATCACTAACTTTTGTAACAGCTACAGCCAAAGATGCACCACTTGCAGTAGTACCTTTAACATCTGTATCATTAGTAGCACTTGCACTGAAGTATGCAAAAGTAGCTCCTATAATTGCAACTACTAATGTAGCTACACCTACAACAGCGTAAAATACGCCAGTTCCCTTTCTGTTTTCTTCCATTATTTTCAATCCTCCTTTACATTAATAATTGTATCAAATAAAAAAGTAAAAATCAATAGTTTTATGATAAATTTAAAAAAAAACAATAATGTCCTTCAAACATTATTATTTTTATAAATTATTATTGAAAAGTAGCTTGAACTTGACTACCAGTAGAAGCAGTAACAGTTACAGTACCAGAAATAGTTTTACCAGCATCAGTAGAAGTTTGATCAGCACCAGTATTCTTTAAATATACCATAATGTATTGTTCTAAAGTAGCTCCTGCTCCTAATGATTTACCAGTAGAAACAGTATTATTAGTAGGTAAAGCTGTATCAACAGCAGTTGCTGAAGTCATTTTTGCCCATTTAATATTAGCAACACCACCATTATTTAAATTAAGAGTAGTGTTAACTATTGTAGCAGTAGTTCCTGAATTTTTTACAGAAATCTTATATACTTTACATACAGTATAACCATTTTTATCTACACATTGATTTGTGGCAGTAGCAGCAGCACTTAATTGACTAGTATGTCCAGTTACAGTACCATCATAAATTGGAATTAATCCACCAGTAGCTTTTGTACTAACTAAAGTAACTGTTGGTTTATCAAGTTTTACATTTAATGTAGTACCTGATACACCACCATCACTAGTAGCACTAGCAACAAAGTAAGCATAAGCACTTCCAGCAACAGCAATAACTAATAATGCTACACCAGCAACAGCAAACATAAGTTGTTTACTAACCCCTTTATTATTATTATTATTATTATTATTTTCTATCATTTTTATCTTCCTCCTATCTTCTCTTAAATTATAACAAATATAATCATATTTTTCAATACTATTTTATATAATTTTTACCATCTATATCAATAAATATATCTTCATTAATACCAGGTAAATTCAAATTAGATATAATTGTATCTTCTTTAATATTTGGAATTTTTTTAATTTCTTTTACTTCTTCCTTATCATATATATCATTTTTATAATTAACCAAAGTTTTATTATCTTCAAATAATTTATTTCTATTAACCTTACTAGGATCATAACTATCTATTATCCAAAATTCATATAATATTTTTAATATTGGTATAGTCATAGCAGAATCTTCTATTTTTCTTTGCTTTTCCCTCTCTATTTTAATATTATTTTCTAATAAAAATATATTATCTAATAATTCATCTTGTTTTTCAATTAATATGTCCTGATTAAGTAAAGTATCATAAGTATTAGGATATTTATCCTTATCAATAATATTTTTTAACTTATTTCTCTTACTAAGTAACTTAGAATATTCACTCTCTTTTTCAAATAATATATACAATATATCTCTTATTTCTTTATCATCAATTAACTTAATATCTTCATATAATATATTTCTATATTTACCATTAGTATCAGTATTAAATTTAGAAATTAAAGTTTCTTCAAGTAATAAATTATCAACTTCATATTCATCTTTCTTTTTATATAGTTCATCTAATTTAATTTTAATATCATCAATATCTTTCTCTATATTAAGATATTTATCTTTAGCAACTAAATATTTACAAATATTATTATATCTCTCTTTATACTCAAGTAAATTATCTTCAATATTATTATCTTCCATATACTTAATTAACTTTTCTAATCTTACCTTCTCTTCAAGAGTGGTCGCAGTAATATAATCATACTTATTCATCTTCTTCCTCCCTTGTAGATATTTTCTTAAAGTTTTCTACTGTCTTCTTAACCAATTTTTCTTTCTTATTTTTTCTAAGTTGATTAGCTTGTTCAATCTCTAGCTCATCTATTTTATCTAACGCTTCCCTAGTAATTTGATTTCTTATTACATTTTCAGCAGCCCTACTAATACATTCACACATTTTAAGTTCATACATGATATAAAAAGTAAGTAAACTATATAACATACTAGTAATATCAGTTTCTATAACAAAATCATTCTTAGTATCATATTCTCCATCAAAATTAATAGGAAATAAAGTAAGTTTTTTAAATTCAAACGAAGTACTAGAGTTATAATGATTATAATATAAATTAATTTCACTATAAGAAGAATTTCTAATAGCTTCATCTATAGTTTTTTCTATTTTTTTAAGTTCTTTACTAAAATCATCTTTATTTATTTTAAGTATTACTTTATCATCATTATATACTATTTTTTTACCTATTATAATTTTATAATCATCTTTATCTTGTCTTATTTGTCTTGCTATTTGCGAATTAAAATTACCACAAAAACCATAATCATTAGCTATATATATATTTAATTTATTATTATTAGGATTAGGCATTATTACTTTTTTATCTAACACTAAATTCTTATTATATACAATAGTCTTAATAATCTTAGTAATTTCATCACCTACATTACGATAACTTTCTGCCTCCCTTTTAGAAGCATCTACTCTAAGTAAAGAGTGGAAGTTCATGACCTTAACTACGTTCTTTATCCTCATGATTACCACCCTTTCTTATATATTTATTAGCTATTACTACATTTTTAATATTCTTAAGTAAAGTATAAGATAAATATAAAAATAAGAATAACATTACAAATACTAATAATAGTAACATCCACATATCCATATATTCATTAATAATATAATCATGAATTAAATATACTACTTTTATTCCTACTAAAGATATAGCACTAAGTACTAAATCAATAATAACTTTTTTATTCTTAATAAGAATACCACTAACAAGCGTCAAAAACAATACAATAATAGCAATATAAATATCTAAATCAATAAAAGAAGCCATCAAATATATCATAAATACATAACTAATTATTGAACACGATATACTAATTATTTCTCTATTACTCATACCCTGAAGTATACCATATAATTTTACTTTAGATTCTTCAGGATTAAATTTTTTAATTAATATTTTAAGAATAATATATAAAGAAACAACAACAATTATACCAACAAATGCAAAATAAAATATATTATTCATACTATCCCTCTTTTATCATTAAATTAAATTCATTATTACTATTCATATAGAAAGCCTTAATATCTTTAAATGATAAATTTACTTCATCATTCTTTATATCTACACTACCTTCTATTTCTCCTATTATTGGTAAATAATCTTTCATAATAAGTAAGTTATAATCTTTGCTAATAATTCTAATTATCTTAATATCTTTATATTCTCTTAAACCATTTTCAATATTAAAGATTCTAACCTTTATTCCACTCTTGTCCATCACATTTACCTATATATCTAAACTTACTCTCATCAATATTATCATATTTACCATTTAATATATTTTCAACATCATTAAGAACATCTTCTATATCAACAAATACACCTTTAATATTAGTAAAAGCTTCAGCAACAAACATTGGTTGTGAAAAATAATTTCTAAGTTTTCTTGATCTATAGAAAACTAGTTTATCTTCTTCTGATAACTCTTCAATACCAAGTACTGCTATTATCTCTTCTAGCTCTTCATATCTAGTTAAATTAGCTAGTACTCTTTCTACTAAGCTAAAATGTCTTTCCCCAATCTTATCTTTGTCTATTAACTTAGAAGTAGATTTAAATACATTAATAGCAGGATATAAACCTAATTCAGCAATTTTTCTATCAAGAACAATTTGACCATCCATATAACTCATAACAGTTTGAACAGCATCATCAGTTAAATCATCAGCAGGTATATAAATAGCTTGAAATGAAGTAATAGAACCCTTATCAGTAGAATTAATTCTCTCTTCAATATCACTTACTTCACCAGCCATATTAGCAGGATATCCATTTTCAATTAATAACTCTTTTAAGTCAGTAGAAATCTCTGCCTTAGCCTGAATAAATCTATATATATTATCAATGAATATAAGTACATCTTGTCCCTTTTCATCTCTTAAATATTCAGCCATTCTAAGTCCAGTAGCAACAGACTTACTTCTTGATACTGGATTATCTCCCATTTGACCATATACCATAGTCATTTTATCAAGTAAGTTAGAACTCTTCATATCATCATATAACTCTCTACCTTCACGGCTTCTTTCACCTGCTCCTACAAAAACAGCATTAGAATTAGAACTAGCATAAATATTATGAATTAACTCTTTAATAAGTACTGTCTTACCAACGCCAGCACCGCCAAGTAATCCCATTTTAAATCCTTTTTGTAAAGGAGCAAAAAAGTCAATTACTTTAATACCAGTCCATAACGGATCATTTTCAACTTTAACTTCTTTTAATGATACCGTATTATGACTTACTTTAACTTTCTTTTCACTTTCAAAAGGAAGATCATCAATAACATCACCATAAGAATCAAATACTCTACCTAAAATCTTATCAGAATATTCAACTTCTAATCCATCATTCTTCTTAATAACAATACTACCCTTTTGTAAACCTCTAGTACTATATAAGCTTATACAAGTAGCGGATATATTATTAATTTCAACTACTTCAAATACATACTTATTATTATCTTCTACTTCCAAAATATCCCCTATTTTAATATCATTACTTGATAATATAATTTCTACAGAAATATCATTAATAGTAATAATTTTACCTATTTTCATTATTATCACCTTCCTCTAAGAACTTATATAAATCAAGCATTTCTTCCTTACTTTTAGGAGAAAATTTATTTTGTTTAAGTTTATCAAGAATAACTTTTCCTTCTTTCATCCTATGTTGTAATTCCTCACTCATCTCATCAATATTAGCAAGCTCATATATATCCCTAACTTCCAAATATTCAAGTAATTTACCTCTAACTAAACTACCAAGCCTCTTAACCTCTGGAGACTGTACTGCTCCACCTAATCTAGACACTGATAATCCATAATCTAATGCCGGTTTCTCTCCTTTAGCAAAGTTCTTACTAGATAAAACTATCTGTCCATCACAAATAGAAATAATATTAGTAGATATATAATCAGTAATATCTGAACTCTTAGTCTCTACTATTGGAAGTATTGTAATAGAACCACCATTTTTATGTTGGCAACCCTTTTCTAGCAATTTACTATGTGCATAAAAGATATCCGATGGATAAGCATCTCTACCAGGAGTTTTCTTACTAGCAAGAGATATTTGTCTATATACATCAGCATGTTTCTTTAAATCATCTATAACAACAAGAACATCATAAGAATCCATCATCATAGACTCTGCTATTGATAAAGCAACATAAGGAGTTAAATATGTTCTATTAGGAAGTTCATCATGAAATGATGCAATAATAATAGTATATGATGCAGCCCCTCTCTTAGTAAGATCATAATAAATATCTTTAACTTCTTTCTTAGTCTTACCTAAAGCAACATATATACATACCATATTCTTATCTTTTTGATTAACAATAGCATCAAGAGCAATCTGCGTTTTACCAGTTTTTTTATCACCAATAATTAATTGCCTCTGTCCTCTACCAATCGGATATAACATATCAATACTAGTAAGCCCAGTTAAAAATTCTCTCGTAACAAGGCCTCTATCCATAATAGGAATAGGATCATTTTCAATAGGAACTTCAACCAAATTATCAAATTTTTTACCCGCTATTAAATCATTCCCAAAGATATCAATAACTTTACCCATAGAATCCATACTAAATAAACATTTAAATTGTTTCTTCAACGAATATACTTCATCGCCAGGATTAATCTTATCATTAACATCAACTAAAGATACCGTAATATTATTCTTTCCTACAGCAAAAACAAACCCTTTAGCCTTACCAGCAATATCAACTTCTTCATAATAAGTAATATCATTAAGACCAGATACAATAACAGTATAAGGATTAACTTTTATAACTTTACCAACAGAATAAATATTGTTATTACTTTTAATATCTTCAACTTTTTTATCTACCTTTTTAAGTTCCATATCACACATTCCCTTCATTTAAGCTAAAGTCATATACCTTATTTCTATATAGTATCTTAATTCCCTTATAAATACCATCACTTACTTTAGTCTTAATATTTTTATCAATATAATCATAATTAACCTTATCATTAGGTACAAGAACCACTACAGTAGGATCATTAAGTTCAATAAGCCTATTTAAATAATCAATAAAATCTTCCATATTAAATTTATTACTAGCTAAATATATTTCATAAACCTTATATTCTTCCTCACTAAGTGTCTTCTTTAAATATGCATTTCTTTCTTCCGGTAACATTAATTCAATATTATATATTTCATCCGGAGTAAATTTATTTCTTAATTTAACACAGAAATCATATCTATTATCTCCCTTAATATTAGACAAGAAATCTTTAATTAAATCTTCATAATTAATAATAAATTTTTGTTCTATTTTTTTATTAAGTTCAAATATATTCTTATCAAGATAATTAGTCTCAGTAAGTAAATCAATAATACTAGTATCAAAATCATACTTAGGTCCTGATTCACTTAAACTATTATCATTTAACCCATTCTTTCTTTTCAAAAGTTCACTTTCTAATTCAGAAAGTTTCTTTTCTTTTTCATCTATTAAATAATCATACTCTTTTAATTTATCAACAAAATATGACTTAGATTTTTCATCAACCTGTTTAACAGCATTCTTAAGTATTAAACTCATTACCACTACTAAAAGAATGATAATGACAAAAGAGATAATAAAGTATGTCATATTATCCCACTAATGGATTAAAGAATAATAATAAGAAACAAAATGCAAATAAGAATAATAAAAATATTGCAAATATTATTAATATAGTCATTATTGAATGAACAACATCATTCTTAGTTTCAGGATTTCTACCAACTGCCTCAGCAACTCTCCCTCCAAGTAATCCTATTCCTAATCCTAGTCCTAAAAAAGCTAGTCCAACCATAACTCCTATAGCAATCGCTGTTGCCGATAAAATACTTTCCATAAAAATTCCTCCTTCTATAACTTACCTATTTTTTTATTTATATATCCCATATTTATATCAGTATTAGTATAATAACATACTTTATTAATTTCATATTTTCTAACTAAATAATATACTTCATTATTTTCTATATATATATTCATAACCTCAGGTAATTTCTCTCTAATTCTAATAATATACTTTTCACTATTATTATTAAATACACTACTACTTAATTTCTCTTCAGTAATAGCATCTACTACTTCTCTATTATTATTTATTTTAATATACTCATTAAATATATCAGTAGCAATATCCTTATAACTACCATTAACCATATCTATCATATCATCATTACTAAGTACCTTATTATTCTTTAAATCAATATTAATAGTAATAACATCTTCATAATTACTAAGTTCTCCATATAATACATAACTAATCTTAATAGATAATATATCTTTATATATTCCCTTAGTAACACTCATATCAATAACATTATTTTTTAACACTTCTTTTTGTTTATTAATAAAAGTATTAATTATTTCCTTATCAATATTTTTTAAATATACATAATTACCATCAGTATCAACATAATCACTTACTTTATAACTAATAATCTTATTATCAAAGTAATTCTTTCCATACTTATGCTTATATGCATACATCCAATAAGTACTCATAGATATAATTAAACAAAACATCATTGTAAACACTAAAATAAATCTTTTATTATCATACTTATAAGTATTCATCTTTTTATTCTTTTTCTTCATAGATAGTAACCTACTTTCCTACTATATCAAGTATATCATTTTACCATTTCTAAGTCAATTATTTTTAAAAAAAAAGAAGAATATTCCCTATTCTTCATGTGCATCAATATATTCTTTATTAGCATTGTTGTAGCAGTCAGTCCAATTAACATCTTTAGTAAGATCACCCAGTAAATGCATAACTACACTAACAATCCATGGTACGCAAAAAACTAATGCTCCATATATTAATCTCTTAATAAATAGATTCAAATTCTTCTTACCATCTTTTTCATCACCAGAAGCAACTGACTTAGAAAAATCGATAAGACCAAATACAATTAAACCAATAGGAACTGCTATAAAAGCAATATTAAGAAGTAACTTAATAAAATATATAACTTTAAGTACACCCACATTAGTACAAGCATCCATAGTATCAGCTAAAACAATATTAATATTAAACAACATAAAACTAATAATACTAAATAATAAATATTTATATCTTCTCATATTCTACCTCACACTATAATTTTATCATATCAATAAATAGAAATCAATAAATACAGAAAAATTGGACAAAAAAAGATTATAATTAATAAAACAACCAATACAGGTTGTTTTATTAAGCGGCGCTTGGCGCCAACACGGGTTTGATCCAACTAATTCTCAATTAGCAGACCAATAAATAGTAATAATATTATCAATATTATACCGAAATTGTCTCATTATCTTTTACTTTTCTTTTAAATTCAACACTATATTCTTTAATAATGTTTTCAGTTAATGCTTCAATTTCTTTTTCTTCTATTTTAATTTTAGCTCCCAAACTAATAACAATGGGTTTTTTTGTCATCTTATCTTTCAAAATTACATGATTAGTAGAATTCAAATCTATTGTATCTGTATACATATTTCCATAAACATAACTAAAATTCAAAACACCATCTTCCTCTGGAGATAAAATTATATATTGACTCTCATGTGGCAACACATTTCTTAAATTATTAGCTATTGCCTCTCTTGCTTCTTCAATATTCTTAGGTTTTACATTTTCGTTAACATATATAGTAGACACTAATCTAACGTTAACTATATTTTCACCTAAAATTTCTCTTACGACTGCAGGTCTTATTGTTTTAGTTATAGGTTGCTTTCTACCACCAATTCTATCAATATTTTTAAGTAAAATTAATTGTCCTACTTCCATTTATACCCCCTTACCACAATTTTAAATTTTTTTTAATAGTTTATATTCTTTACCCTCATTAAAATTATCTATCATATCTATAAGTTGAGGGTCTTTTGATGATACATTTTTAATATTTTTTTTATTATTTTTTGATAATTCTCTTCTTTTTTTTATTAAATCAATGAATTTAATATCCTTATTATTTTTCATAGTCCCTCCTCAAAAAAATTATAGCATATAAAACATAAAAGTTCAAAAAATCAATGAACCCCATATGATTTAAAATTATATATTTCTAATATCATATCATATGTCCTAACCCCAAAGTAATCATATCATATATAAATATAAAAGTAAATGTATTTAGAAACAAAAAAGAAAAAATATAACTCATAAACCAATTCACGAAAGTACAATTTTTATTTTTTTAACACTAATTTCATAATTATTTAAAACTATTAGATTCTTAATTATGGCAAATTCGCCATAATTAAAATAGAATTATGTATTTCTTCCCCTCAAAAAAATTATTCATAACATAGACCTAGGCTATGTTATGCCTATGAAAATCCTAGATTTCATAGGATAAAGAAAAAAACTAATATTAACTATTAGTCTTTTCAAATTGAGAATTATATAAATTAGCATAAAACCCATTCTTCTTCATTAATTCATTATGATTACCCTGTTCAATAATATTACCATCTTTCATAACAAGTATCAAATCAGCATTCTTAATCGTAGATAACCTATGAGCAATAATAAACGAAGTCTTATTCTCCATAAGTTTATCCATAGCCTTCTGAACTAACTCTTCAGTTCTAGTATCAACATTACTAGTAGCCTCATCAAGTATCAAGAAAGGACTATCACTAATCATACCTCTAGCAATAGTAAGAAGTTGTCTCTGACCAGAAGATACCGAATCATTATCAGATATAATACTATCATAACCATTAGGTAAAGTCTTAATAAAATGATCTACTCCTACTACTTTACATACATCTTCTACTTTTTTATTACTGACATTTTTCTGATTATAAATAATATTTTCCTTAACAGTACCATTAAATAACCAAGTATCCTGAAGAACCATCGTAAATAAACTATGAATATTATCTCTCTTAAGTTCCTTAATAGAAGTACCATCTATCAAAATATCGCCATCATTAATATCATAAAACTTCATAAGCAAATTAACCATCGTCGTTTTACCAGCCCCAGTAGGACCAACAATAGCAATCTTTTCTCCCGCCTTAACCTTAGCAGTAAAATCATTAATAATAATCTTATCCTTATCATAACCAAACTTAACATTCTTAAATTCAATATTACCCTTAACCTTATGTTTATCTAATTTCTTAGTAATATCATTTTCACTATCCATTTCCACTTCTTCAAGTAAACCAAACACCCTCTCACTAGCAGCAGCAGTACTTTGCATTGAAGTCATAGCTTGAGCAATTTGTGATAAAGGATTAGTAAATAATCTAACATACATAATAAAAGCCACTATCACACCAAAAGATATCACACTCTTACTAACAAGTAAAGCTCCTACTATACATACAGCAACATAACTAAAGTTACCAATAAATCCCATTATCGGTTGCATAAGTCCAGATAAAAATTGACTCTTTCTATTACAATCATATAACTTATCATTTAACTTATCAAATTCATTAATAGTCTCATCTTTAGCATTACAACTTCTAACAACATTAAGACCACTATAAATCTCTTCAATATAACCATTTAATTTACCAAGCTCCCTCTGTCTAGCAGTAAAATACCTCTGTGACTTATTAAGAATAATAAACATAAGTATAAATCCAATCAAGCTAGACACAATAGCAGTAATAGCCATAATATAATTAGTAACAAACATCATAATAATAGAACCAATAAATAAAGTAATCGAAGATACTAAAGTAGATAAACTATTATTTAAAGATTGAGCTATCGTATCAACATCATTAGTAACCCTAGATAAAATATCACCAGATAAATTATGATCAAAGAATTTAAGAGGTAATTTATTTATCTTCTCAGATATACTACTTCTAAGCTTTTTAGCATATCCATTAGCTACTTTAATCATAGATAAACCTTCAACATAACTAAATATAGCACTAATAATATATAAACAAGCAAGTAATATAGCAATGCTCTTAATCTTATCCATATCCATCTTAGGTCCAATAACCTTCTGCACACTAATAGGAAGATTCTCCATAACCTTATACATCTCATTAACTGAAGAACTATCACTACCAGCCATCAAAGTAATAAACTTTACTTTATCATCAGTACTAATCTCTATTCCATCAATCACAGTATCAGGAAATAAAGCCTTCTTCATACTATCAGGAAAACTACTAATACCATTAAATTTCTTATTATCAACATCGATATCACTAAAAGCCCTAATCGTAGCAATCTTATCCTCTTTACTAATATAAATATCATTATAAGTACTATCACCAATAATAATATCAAGAACACTATCAGGTAACTCACTAAAATACTTAAGTATCAATTCCTGGTTACTACTAATACTTTTTAAAGTATCATTAAATTTAATCTTATCTTCACTACTAATACCAGAAGAATTAACCCTATATATCATCTTTTCATCTAAATTAATACCTAAAATATTCCCAATATCACTAATATTCTTAGTAAGATCCTCTTCTAACTCTTTCATATTAGAAGTATTAATCGTAATACCCTTAGTAATCTCATCAGTCAAATCAGATAACTTATTCGGAGCAATAAGTGAAAGAATAGAAGATAAAGCCGCTAATACAAGAGCAATAAATATAAGTACCTTAAAACTACTAAGACTCTTCATAAGTTTCTTAATAGAACCCATAAAATCCTTTGGCTTTTCACTTACTCTCATCGGTCCATGACCTCTAGAATGACTATTTCTTTCTTTTTCATTACTAGACATTTTCAAGTTCCTCCTTTGATACCTGTGATAAAGCAATCTCTTTATATACTTTACACTTCTTCATTAATTCCTTATGTGTACCAATACCAACACATTTACCATTATCTAAAACAACAATCTTATCAGCATTAAGTATCGTACCAATTCTTTGAGCCACTATCATAACCGTAGCATCTTTAGTATATTTCTTAAGTTCACTTCTTAAAGTACTATCAGTCTTATAATCAAGTGCACTAAAAGAATCATCAAAAATATATATTTCTGGATCCCTAGCAATCGTTCTCGCTATTGATAATCTCTGCTTTTGACCACCACTAACATTAGTACCACCTTGAGCAATATGTGCTTTCTCTTTATCATCCAATTTAGATACAAATTCTTCAGCTTGTGATACCCTAATAGCAGCCTTTACTCTTTCTTTAGAAGGTTTACCATGTCTATTCTTACCAAAAGTAATATTCGATAAAACACTTCCCGAAAACATAACAGCCTTCTGTGGTACATAACCTACTATATTATTCAAATACTCAAAATTATAATCTTTAACATTAATACCATCTACTAGTATCTCTCCACTAGTAGCATCATAAAATCTAGGTATCAAATTAATTAAAGTAGATTTACCACTACCAGTAGAACCAATAAAAGCAATAACTTCTCCTTTATTAACCTTAAACGATATATCTTCAAGAACATACTCATCAGCATCAGGATATTTAAAAGAAACATTCTTAAATTCAACAGTTCCCTTAATATCACTATTATTCTCAGTAACAGTTCCTTCTTTAACACTAATAGGAGTATCAAGTACCTCATTAATCCTCTTAGCGGATACACTAGCTCTAGGTAACATCATAAATATCATAGCAAGCATTAAAAAAGACATAATAACCTGCATAGCATAAGAAGAAAAAACAATCATATTACCAAACAAAACAATCTTATCCCCCATACCAGCATCATTAATAAGAATAGCCCCTATAAAATAAATACCAAGCGTTAAAAAATACATAACCAAATACATAATAGGACTCAAATAATTAAATGCAGTCTGATTAAAAATCTGCTGCTTAGTAAGCTTATTATTAATACCTTCAAACTTATCTTCTTGATATTCTTCAGCATTAAATGCCCTAACAACTCTAATACCAGTTAAATTCTCTCTCATAACCATATTAACCTTATCAAGAAGTTCTTGTACTATCTTAAACTTAGGCATAACAATAATCATAATAATACCAATAGTAATAAGAAGTACAAGCACTGCTACTCCCGTTAAAATGCTCCATTCAATACTCTTATTAACAATCTTAGTAACAGCCCATACCGCTGTAATAGGAGCCTTAATCATTAAAGTAAGCCCCATCGCAATAAGAAATTCAATCTGTGTAATATCATTAGTAGTTCTAGTAATCAAACTACTAGGAGAAAATTTCTTTATCTCATAAGTACTAATATCTTCAACCTTTCTAAATAACTTACCTCTAGTACGATAAGAAAAAGAAGCAGATATACTAGAAGTAAAATACCCCACTATAAAAGCCGATACCAAACTACCAAGAGCACACAGTAGCATATATCCACCTTCTCTTAAAATATCACTCATCGCAGCCCCCTTAGTTTGAACAAGCTGAGTAATATTGGACATATAATCCGGCATCTTAAGTTCTAACCATACCTGAAATACAATCAAAATAGCAGATATAAATACATATAACCAATCCTTTTTATTTAAATTCTTTAATAACTTTAACATACATACCTCCATCTAATATTTTATGTTATTTCTTACAAATATTACGCTATAAATTATAACATTTCCCTATTTTAATGTCAATTACATAACATAATTTCCCATAATCAAAAGAAGAATAGTTATACTACTCTTCCATAAACATTAAGTCCCTCTACTTTTTCAATCATAACATTAACTATACTATTATTCTCTACATTATCATTAATAATAACTGGTATAAAATTAGAAGTATGTACTACTACCAAACCATTATCATGTATTTCAACTACCCCATCATATACCTTACCAATCTTACTATTATAAAACTTATTCTCATATTCATTAGATAAAGCAAGTACTTCATGAACTCTTCTTTTCTTAGTAGTACCATCAATATGACCATCCATTTTATCCGCTACCGTACCTTTTCTTCTAGAATATGGAAAAGTATGTATCTTAGTAAAACCAATCTTTCTTAGAGTATTCATAGTATCATTAAAATCATCATCACTCTCTTTAGGAAAGCCCACTATTAAATCAGTAGTAAGAGAAATATCATCAATATCTCTAAGACTATCTACCATACTTAAAAATTCACTAGTATTATATCTTCTATTCATTAATTTTAATATCTTATCACTACCAGATTGAAGAGGTATATGTAAATGCTTAGCCATAACTTTATTATTTTTTAGTAAATTTCTAATACCAGGAGTAATCTCATTAATCTCAATTGAAGATAATCTAATTCTATAAATATTAGGAATCATCACTAATTCATTAAGTAATTCTTCCAAACTACTATTAATATCTATACCATATCTACCAGTATGAATACCAGTAAGAACAATCTCTTTATATCCTTCATTAACTAATTTAGTAACCTCTCTAATAACATCATCTTTATTCTTACTTCTAACTCTACCCCTAGTATAAGGAATAATACAGTAAGAACAAAAAGCATTACAACCATCTTGAATCTTAACAAAAGCCCTAGTATGACTATCAAAACTACTAATCTCCATCTTCTCAAAATCCACTTTACTAAGATCATAAATAATCTTCTTCTTCTCTTTAGTCTCTATATAATCCTCAATTATCTCTACTATTCTTGACTTATCTTTATTACCAAGAACAATATCAACATCAATATCATCAGCATTAACCTGACTGTAGCAGCCCATAACCACTATAATCGCAGAAGGATTATTCTTCTTAGCCCTATTTATCATCTTTCTAGATTTCTTATCACTCTCATTAGTAACACTACAAGTATTAATAATATAAATATCAGCCTTATCTTCAAAATCCACTATCTCATAATTATTATTCTTTAATATATTAGTAACAAGTTCACTTTCATATATATTAACTTTACATCCTAATGAACATATACCTACCTTCATACTTCTTCCTTCTTTCTTCCATAGTATTTTATCATAAAATAAATTTATTTTCTATAGTTTTTATATTTAAATTATTATTTAACAACAAACTATTACACAAAAAAAGGAACAGTGTTCCCTTTTCTCCCTCTAATACAAGAGGCATTTCATTACATATACATAATATTACAAAATAGAAAAATGTAAATATGTAACTATTATATTTTATGTATTTTTTCTATTTTTTTACTTATTTTACATTTTATATGTGACTATCATATTATTTATGTGCTAAAAAGATACTAACCAACTGGTATAGTATCTTTACTCATAGTAATTGGTGATGTACTTTTTAATGGTGGAATTAATTTTATTGAAACTATTTCTTCACTTTTTAATGCACCAATTAATGTTAAATCATTATCAACAAAAAAGGTCTCAATAATTGTTCTACCACCATCTATATCTTTTAAAGATAATATAGGATAATTATTTTGATATAAACTTCTATACAAAAAATAATTACCCTTCAAAAAAACTTTTCTACAAAGCAAATCATCTTTTCTTATCAATAATTTAGCCTTAGAAAGCCTATTCAAAACCATAGGTAAATATTTAATCCTATTTTTAATATTTACCCAAGAAATATTTGAGTGACCATTTTTTATACCTTTCATTATATCATTATAAGTTATTTCACCATTTTTAATTTTTTCAAATCCCACTGCACCCTTATATTCATTTCTATTTTTCTTACCTTTAAAAGCGTGATGTAATCCTATCAAATGAGGAAACGAATTAATATCAAACATAAACTTCAAAATTCTATTATCTGTTTTTATTTCACAAATATAACCATCAAATTTTTCAAAGTATAATGCTAAATCCTTTAAGGAATATTTAGTCATATCCATTTCTTTATCTATCTTTAATAAATCATAATACATAAAAGCCCTCTTACATATAAATTAAAAAGTCTCACTAAGAGACTTCTACTTACAAAAATTGGTCTGGACTGTATATGACGACAGCCTGCGTCACAATACTGGATATTAACGTCCACCAGCGTGGATTACCACCGACCACTAGTGGTAACAGCTCTCCTGTCACTAATATTATACACATATTTAACTTTTTTTGCAAGTGTTTTTTTAATTTTTCTCAAATATTCACTATTTTTCTATCTCTTAACAAAATACTCATCATACCACTTAAGAAAACTATATACTGCCCATATCTTTCTATAATTATCTTTCTCTCTATTCTTATGTTCATCTAATATTTTAATTAAATAATCATTATTAAATAATTCTTTAGAAATATCAGTATTAAAAGTATTTTTAATCTCTTCATAAAAGTCATCTTCTCTTATCCATTCCCTAATAGGAACAGGAAAGCCAAGTTTCTTCTTTTTCCAAGCATCATTAGGTATTACCTTTCTAGCGGCATTTCTAAGAGCCACTTTCGTAGTACCATCACTTACCTTATAATTCTTAGGCAACATTCTAGCAACATCAAATACTTTCATATCAGTAAATGGTACTCTAGATTCAATAGAATGAGCCATAGTCATCTTATCTACTATTGTAAGAATATTATTACTAAGCCAATATCTAATATCAACTGCTAGCATCTTATCTAGTTTATTATAATCTTTATATTCATCATAAACATCTTTAACAATATCCTTATTCTTAATATAATTATCTATCTTTAATACATCTTTAAGTTCATCATCATAATAAGTTCTATTAATACTAACATAAGATTCCTCTAATGGTAATCCTCTTCTTATAATATATCTAGTAATCTTATTCTTAGGAAGAATCTTACAAATACTAGCCATACTCTTTCTAATAAAGAAAGGAAGTTTAGTATAAAAATTATCATCATAACTATTATATCCCCCAAAGAATTCGTCAGCACCTTCACCCGATAAAACAACCTTTACATCCTTGCTTGCAAGTCTAGATAAAAAGTATACAGCAATAGCACATCCATCCGCAGTAGGTTCATCCATATGGTAATATACTTCACTTAAAGCATTCATATATTCTTCTTTACTAATCTTTTCACTAATATTCTTAATATTAAGTTTATCAGTTAAATCTTTAGCATAATCAATTTCACTATACTTAGCCAAATCAAAACCAATAGTATAAGTCTTATCCGGTTTAGCAAGACTAACTAAATAAGAAGAATCAACACCACTAGATAAAAAAGAACCAACTTCAACATCACTAATTAAGTGATGCTCGGTAGAATCTTTCATAGCAGTACTAATATCTTCTATCACTTCATCAAAACTCTTATCAGTATTACCAAATTCTACTTTAAAATATCTATCAATTTTAATCTTTCTCTTCTTTACATCTATTGTCATAGAGTGTCCACTAGGAAGTCTATATACCCCTTTAAAGAAAGTCTCATCAGTAGGAGTAAAACTAAATGTCAAATAAGCTCCTAATAATTCTTTATTAAGTACTTTCTTAAATTTAGGATAAGCAAGAAAACTCTTAATCTCTGAACCAAATAATATCGTATCATCATCATGATAATAATATAAAGGTTTAATACCAAACTGATCTCTTGATATAAATATCTCTCCCTTATTCTTATCATAAATAGCATAAGCAAACATACCTCTTAATTTCTTAGGTAAATCATGCCCCCATTTCTCATAACCATGTAATACTACTTCAGTATCAGATTCAGTTTCAAACTTATACTCAGTAAGTTCTTCTTTTAATTCTTTATAATTATATACTTCACCATTATACATAATAAGAATACTTTTATCTTCATTATATATAGGTTGATTACCTCCTGCTAAATCTATAATAGATAATCTTCTTTGTCCTAAAGCAACATCCCCCTCTACAAATATACCTTCTGCATCAGGTCCTCTATGAAGTATCTTTTCATTCATACTTTTAATTAATTTATCTTTATTTTTATCTTTACTTATAATTCCATTAATTCCACACATATAAATACCTCGCTTATACTTAGTATACCACAAAAGAAAAAAAGTAAAAATATTTTTACTTATTATTTACTCTTTCTTTACAAAATCTTTTAACTATTTAGTTTCTATTTCATTTATATATTGATAATGTAAGTTATTTTGGGATGTGATTACTGTTTTACCTAAATTTTTTTCCAAATCATCTCTTGCAACTTTAGCAGTATGTCCACCCATTTTAGCTATTTTTTTATTTTGTTCTAATCCATATGGTTTATACTCTTTAGTTAATTCACGAGTGGCTACTTCTCCAAGATTGGTAAGTGCTACTTCTATATCGGTCATATTATCTCTTAGTGATTCTTTTCTAATATTTTTATATACTTTATATTCACTTGCTTTCATACCAGATATTTCTTGATATATTTCATTAGTAAGGATTCCATATTCGTAGTCCTTAGTTATACCACTTTCTTTCCAGATATCTGTTAATTTATTTCTACTTAGTATTCCTTTTAATCTTTCTTCTATCCATTTGTCTGAATATCCTCTTTTGCGATAATAATTTACTGCTCTATTAATTGCTATCTCTGGATCAAATATTTCATCTATTCTTTCACTTCCTAAATTAGCAAGCCATAGTTTAAATGGTTCTGCTTTAGGACTGGGAACTGACTCAATAAGTCTAAATATCCCTTTGGTATCTAATGTATCTGTATTATAATATTTACCATCTTTTGATTTCATTTTCAGTTGGTTAGTAATACTAACCAACTCACTTCCTTCATTATGTAATTTACCTTTTAACCATTTCCAATAATTTCTTGATTTTTGATAATCACTATTTGTTAATGCTGCAATTACATCTACAACACTATAATAGTATTCTTCTTCTTCACTATTCCAAATACTTCTTATTTCATTATTTTCAAATAAATTGGTTATTGTTTGTAATTTTGCTTTTTCCATAGTTAATACCTCCCAAAAAATTTAATTTTTTTTACACTTTTTTAAGCATAAAAACTATATCATATTTATTCTAACTTTTCAAGAGGCTTATTGTTATTTTTTTATATATTCTTCTTATTAAATCTTTCTTTATAAGAACAATGTTTACATATATCTAAATATACTTTATTATCGTTAAATCCCCTAATAGTATTTTTAAATTTATCACTACTTATAATATCTTCCATACTATCAGTAAAGATATTACCTAAATTACTTTCTCCTTCACTATCTAAGCAGCAGATACTAACTACTCCATTTGATAATATAGCTAGTTGACTTTTACCACCTAAACAAGTTCCTTCTTCTTTATAATAACTACTACTAGTACTAGGCCAATCAAACTTACTATCTAAACTTAAATAAACTTTATTATCTAACTTCATCTTATCATATAATTCATTTACTTTGTATTTAAGTCTAATCATATCTAAATATTTATTATTTAAAGTATCTAAACTCTTATCTAATGTCCAAAATCTATAACTAATATAAGGATATTCTAAATTATCTACTACTTCAAATATATCTTCTAAATAATTATCTTTATTATTCTCACTATGTAGTGATATATTTATTTGATATATATTATCATACTTACTTAGTATATCTAATCTATTTTTAAGAAATACCCCATTAGTAGTAATACATACTTTTTTATTATATTTCTTACATATACTTAGTATATCATCTAAATAATGATGACTAAGGGCTTCTCCCTTAACATGTAAATAAATATAATCAGTATACATAGTAATCTTACTCATAACTAATTCAAATTCATCTATACTCATTTCTTTTTTATTTCTTTTACTATTACTACAAAAAGAACACTTTAAATTACAAATATTAGTTATTTCTATATATATTCTTTTAAACTTCATACTATTACCTCTTTAACTACTTAGTATTATATAATATTTATTATCTTAAATCAATACTAACTATTTATTTACCTTTCATGAAAATCCAAGGTATTTTCATGTCCAATCTAGCCTAATTCTTAGTCTATATTGGAGTCTCATTAGACCTATCATATTTACAGTTAAAACCAAAAGAAAAGAACCATGTCAATTAAGTATTAACCCCAAATATAATAGATATGGTTGATATTTCTTTTTAGATTATAAGCTAAAAAGAACACTATAAGACTATTTAGACTTAGAGTGCATAGAATAATATTTACATATATCTTTTAATTTACAATCATCACATAGAGGATTAATACTCTTACACTTATATCTACCAAAGAATACCAATTGATGATGAATCTTACTAAGACTATCTTTAGGAAATAAATAATTAAGTTTATTCTCTACTTCAAGTACATTATCATCTTCATCAGCTAAATCAAGTCTCTTACTAACCCTATTAACATGAGTATCCACCGCTACTAAAGGTTCATTATATATAACAGATAAAAAAACATTAATAGTCTTTCTCCCTACACCAGGTAAACTACTTAAATATTCCCTATCATTAGGAATAATCTTAATATTATCACTAATCAATCTATTAGCAATCTCTTTAATAAATATAGCCTTCTTCTTATAAGTACCAATAGGTCTAATAATACTTTCAATATCTTTAATATCAGCTTTACTAAGTTTCTCTAAAGAATCATACTTCCCAAACAAAACCCTATTAACCATATTAACTCTCTTATCAGTAGTCTGTGCACTCATAACAATAGCCAGTAATAACTCATAATCTTTACTATACTCTAACTCACACTTAGGATTAGGAAATAAATAATCTAAGTAATCAATTATCTTATTAATCATCATTTAACCAATCATAGTAGAAGACTTCTCTATCTTCTTTCTTACTCTCTCTCATCTTTTCTTTAGCAGCCATAACATCTCTCTTAGTCTTATAACCTTTCTTTCTCCAAGTATAAAGAACAGTCTCAATATATCTAAGACTATTAGCCCCATTATATATAGCCTCTTTCAAAGCCTCCATAATAAGTTCATGAGAAAAATTATCCTCTATCCAACCATTAATAACCTGACATTCCATAGGAGATATAGTCCTACCAAACTCACTTTCAAATACAGAATAAATATCACTATTATCCAAAGTCTTCTCTTCATCTTTCTTATCAATAACTAAAGACATAATCTTACTATATAACAAATCTAAAGATATATATTCAGCACTCTTACCATCACTATTCTTCTCAACAATAATAGATATAATCTTCTTCTCACTAAGATTATTAAGTAACTCCATAACCTTATACTTATCCATACCAAGAGACTCTCCTATCGAACTAGGATCATATATAACCTTATCTCCCTCATCAATAACAAATATAAGTATAATAAGTTCTTCAGCAGTAATACCAAGTCTTAAATAATAATTAAATAAATATCTCGGTAACACAATAGGTTTCATCCTAAGTATCTTCTCTAACCCTTCCATCATATACCTCCTACATCTATATCAAATACCTCTTCTAAAGTACTAACATCATAATATTTATAAGTAAGTTTATCCTTATCTCTTACCTTATCTTCGTAGTAGATATTACTTCTTCTATAAACAATATCTAACTTACTAGCAGATAATTCACTAATATCTTTACTATATACCTTATCATAATTCAAATCAAATACATAAACATATTTATCATCTTTAACTATATAATAATTATTACTCTTATTATAATAACTAATATTTTTAATATCAGTATTACTATATATATCATTTAATATACCCTTCTTATATTTATTATTTCTACTTACCGGAACAATAAATATACTAAGTATTAAAATAATTATAACTATAATAACAATAATATAACAAATAATATTCTTCTTCTTTCTTTTCATTAATTCCCTCACTATAACTGTTCTTATTATACTATGAAATTAACTTTTTGTGAATAGTTTTTCCTCTTCTTTTATATGATGTTACAGTATAATCATCCCCTTCAAAAGTAATTGTAGTATAACAATCATTATCTATAGTATAAGAATCAATCCATACTTTAGCTAACATATACATAAACTTATAATTAAACCTAGTATAACTATCATATAAAAGTACCATATTATCATTTAATTCCATATAAAAATCTTTATTTATATCATATAAATATATAAAATTACAATCCCTATAATCACTATCCTTATACCTATCCATATAAATACATAACCTCTTATTATTCATCATAATCTCTATCTTATCATCCCTTCTATAAATAATATCATTATTACAAAAATACCTAGTCTTATTAATATCAATAACATAATCATAATAAATATCACCTATATCATTTAATATTACCTTATAAAAAATATCATTCTTATTAATAAGTAATATAATCCCAGTATCATTTTTAATAAATCTAATAGAATTATCTTCAAGAAAATTATAATCTTCTCTATTATCTTTATAACTACAAGAACATATAAATAAACACATTATTATAAGTATATATTTCATACTAAGTAATATGCAAATAAAAAGAAAAAAGACATAAGTCTTATTCCATATAATTATCTATAACATATCTCTTAATATCATCATAAGTATTAGCAAGTTTATTATATAATATCTTCTTCTCAATATCATCCATAATATCCTTAATATATTTACCAGGTTCTTTTCCTAATATTTTACTAATATCATTACCATGAATAACAATATCTCTTCTAGTAAATATTGGTAATTCACTCTGCATCTTATTTAAATTTCTCTTTGATAACCCCTTAATATCAGCATATACAGTACATAAATATAAACCATATTTATATAATAAATAATTATCAAGTTTATCATACTTAAGTAACTCTCTAAGACAAAGAATCTGCTCTTTCTCAACTTTAGTAAAAGGATAAATATCCTCTACTTCTAGCTGACACCATATACCAATTAAATCAGTACATAGTATAATATTACTAAGATTATTAATACCAAGTACATTAGTAAGATTAAGATCAAGTATTAACTTTCTACCCCTCTCTTTATTCTTAGAAGAAAATATCTTATCTAATTCCTCTTTCTTTCTCTCCATAGATAATTTCTTTAATAAATATCCATACTTTCCTAAGTAGTAGTAGGTCTTCTTCTCAATATCAAACTCCAGAATAGTAGCAAATCTAATACATCTAAGTATTCTAAGAGAATCCTCTTTAATCTTATATCTAGGATTACCCACTGTTCTAAGTATCCTATTATCTAAGTCACTTCTTACCCCTAGTACATCAAGAACTTCACCCTTATCATTAATACATAAAGTATTAATCGTAAAGTCTCTTCTAAGTAAGTCCTTCTTTATATCCCTAATATACTTAATCTTAATAGGTCTTCGATTAGACTCATACTTAATCTCTTTTCTAAAAGTAGTAACATCAAACTTATATCCCTTATAAGTAATAACAACACTACCATATTGCATATCAGATACCTTAACATCCTCAAATATATCTAGTATCTCTTTAGGAGTAGCACTAGTACATATATCAATATCATTACTCTTTCTTCCAAGTAATACATCCCTAGTATAACCTCCTACTATATAAGCAGCATATCCATTATCATTTAATATTCTAAGTAATTCTCTTGCTTTATCTTCCATAATACCTCTCTATACATATTATACCAAATCAAAGAAAAAATGCAAAGTAACATATAGTTACTTTACACTTTTATTATTTGTATTCCTCTACTTGCTTAATAATCATATCAATAAATTCATCTCTTTCTATAGTAGTACTATTCTCTTTACCAAACATACGATAAGTAATAGTATTATTATCTCTCTCATTATTACCAAGAACTAAAGTATATGGAATCTTCTTAGTTTGAGATTCTCTAATCTTATATCCCATCTTTTCATCTCTAGCATCTAATTCTACTCTAAAACCTTTACTTCTAAGTTCATCAACTACTTTGTTAGCATACTCTAAATGATATTCATTATTTACTGGAATAACATTAATTTGTACTGGACTAAGCCATAAAGGAAGTGCTCCCTTAGTTTCTTCAAGAATAAAGGCTGTAAATCTATCAAATGTACCAAATATAGCTCTATGAAGTACTACAGGTACCTTTTTCTCACCATTAGAATCAATATAAGATAAATTAAATCTTCTAGGAAGTAAGAAGTCAAGTTGACAAGTAGATAAAGTAATCTCTGGTCCAACAGCAGGTTTAACTTCAACATCTAACTTAGGCCCGTAGAAGGCAGCTTCTCCAATAGCTTCAGTATATTCTGCCCCTATCTCATTTAATACTTCTCTAAGTTCATTCTCAGCCTTATTCCACATCTCATCATCATCAAAGTATTTATGTTTGTCTTCAGGATCTCTAAGAGATAATCTAAACTTATAATTATCAAGTCCAAAGTCTTTATATACATCTAGTATAAGACTAACAACTTCTTTAAATTGATCTTTAATTTGATCAGGTCTAACAAATAGATGAGCATCATTTTGACACATACATCTAACTCTCTCTAAACCTTTAACAGCTCCACTAGCTTCATATCTAAAGTCAGTAGCAAACTCTCCTATCTTAATAGGAAGTTCACGATAAGAGTGAATCTCATTACCATAAATTAACATATGATGTGGACAATTCATAGGTCTTAATACAAACTCTTCATCATCAACTTTCATAGAAGGGAACATATTTTCTTTATAATGATCCCAGTGTCCTGAAGTCTTATATAAATCTACTGTTCCTACACATGGAGTATATACATGAGAGTACCCTAGTTTTTGTTCCTTAGCATAAATATAATTCTCCAAGTTCTTTCTGACAATTGCTCCATTAGGAAGCCATAAAGGCATACCCTTACCAACTAAATCATGAGACATAAAGATATCTAAGTCTTTACCAATCTTACGATGATCTCTCTCTTTTCTCTCTTGTAATTCAGTTAAGTAACTATTTAAATCTTCTTCATTTCTAAAACATACTCCATATATTCTCTGAAGCATCTTATTATTAGAATCAGCCTTCCAATAAGCACCACTTACTTTTATTAACTTAAAGTATTTTAATTCTTTAGTAGTGTCAACATGTGGTCCACGACAAAGATCAGTAAAATCTCCTTGTGTATAACAAGATATAACTTGTTCATTCTCATCCATTCTACTAATTAAATCAATTTTATATGGATCATCATGAAACATTTCTAAAGCTTCATCTTTACTAATTTCATGTCTAACTATTCTCTTACCATCTTTAGATAACTTCTTCATTTCCTTTTCTATTTTAGGTAAATCTTCTTCTTTGATTACTTCATCACCTAAATCAATGTCATAATAGAACCCCTCTTCAATTACTGGTCCTACCCAAAATTTAGCATTTGGATATAAATGCTTAACAGCTTGTGCGAGTAAATGTGCACAAGAGTGATTTAACTTACTTAAATCTTCATTTTCTTTAATATTTATCATTTTTTATTCCTCCTTCTATTTTCACTTTTAATTTGTTTTCTTTTTATTTTTTCTTTTTCTCTTTTACATATTTTTTTACATTCTCTATAATATGTATTATCAGTAGTAGTTTGACCTATTACTATTCTATCTATTACTCTTATTCCATTTTCACTATTACCTACTAGTGTCTTTCTTAATATAATTAAATCACTTAAATTAAGATTAGATATATCTAGTTGCCAAGTCTCATACTTATTTTTTCTCCATACCGTTACTGGTATAAAATTATTTTCCATAACCAAACCCTCCTATTTATGAAAAAAAGACCTCTAAAAGGAGAGAATACATATCTCGGTACCATCCTTCTTTGGTCTTAATTTAGATAACGGCTACTAACCGGTAATCTCTTTCGAGTACGCTCAAAGGTAGTAATTATATATCTTTATTATTAGTTTCCACCAAACACTAACTCTCTATAAATAAAATATATATAATCTTGTCCTTCTCATTGCTTTCAAATATAAATATATTATATTCTTATTTTTTATCTTTGTCAATTACTTTTTATCTATTTTCCACTTCAGCCTGTAGTCTTCCGTGGTATGATGAAGCCTTAAGTCTTCATCATAAATATTTATTTGTTAAAAGTTTCATTTAATATAGATATATATTTACTTCTCATATCAGTAAGTATTGTATCAAGTATTTCAAAAGAAATATCTCTTTCACTCTTATTTGTAGTATCAAATAAATAAAAATTAATATTTTCTTTATTAGATAATTCTTTAATATTCATAAGTGAATCATTATATTCATTAATATTACCTTCATTTAGAAAAGTCCTTTTTTCTAATGATGCATTAGCAGTATAATCTCTTCTTAAAGAAGTTAAACTATCAGTATATAAACCTATTATAATATCAATCTTATTTTTAATTATCGGAATATATTCATCTATATAATTATCATATTCTTCTTTAGTCACTCCATTTTTATTATATAGTCTATCCATCCATATCATTCTATCAAAAAGAGATCTATCTATTAATATAATATCATTATTTTTATTAATCTCATTATCTAAATCTTCTAAAACATATTTAGGAATTTCAGTATTAATAATTTTTTTATAATCATCTTTTAATTTAGGATATATTTCTTTCTTATATCTCTTTGAAGCAGTAAATTCTTCTAATGTACTAGTAGTAAAACCACCCTTCTTAAAAAAGTCATATAAATTATTCATAAGAGTAGTTTTACCAGTTCTTGGAGTACCAGTAAACTCTATTACATATGAATTATTCTTATCAAGTACACTAATCATTTTATATATTTCTTGTTTTCTATAATGTAATCTAATTAATTTATTATATTCATCTTCTCGTCCTTCAAATATCTTTCTTTCAAGTTCATCATGTTTATTATCATTAAAGATATCATCAATAAGTAACTTTAATCTACCAAACATAATATAGTCTTTATCTTCATTATATATCAAACTATTATATACTTTAGTATAATACCACTTTTGTTTATCAAAACCTCTTTTAAATGCTGAAAAATCCTTTTTTCCTTTAATTTCAAAAATAATTCTCATATCTTCTAAATTACTTATCTTATCTGCACATACTACAGCCTTATGTCTTAAATCTAAATATTTTACTTTATCTATAGTAATAGTTTTTCTCTCTTCCCAACTTAAACTTTTATCTTCTTCAGTTGCACCAAGTACTAATGATACAATATCATCATTAAATTCATTTAATAAATCTTCTTTAGTATATTTAGTATCCTCAATTACATCATGAAGATAAGCAGCCGCTACCACATTATCATCATATCCATATTCACTCAAAATATTAGCAACATTTATAGGATGAATAATCATAGGTTTCTCTTTATCAGATTTTCTTATTTGTCCTTTATGTGCATTAATAGCAAATAATTTTGCTTTTTCTTTTATATCTACATACATCATAATTCCCCTTTATAAAAATAAATTTTCATTGCATTATCAGAATAACAAGGTTTAGAAACATCTATATCAAGAATATTTCCGATACAGTGGATTAAAAACTGTGAAGCTATTAATAAATCGTATTCACACAAAACACCATCATAACTACTTTCAATTACTAAACTATTGCCATTTTTTAAATAATTTAAGAGAGATTTTTCATATAGAGAACCTGTTTTTGATTTGAAATAAAAGCTATTTTTATTATTTAAATTTTCATAATTAATAAATCTACCATGAGAAAAATTTTTCTTTTCATGAATGATAGCATTAACAAATCCAGATTCTATAATTTTACTTTCAAAATCAGCAGCAGCACTTTTTGTGTAATCTCCAGCAAAAATATTTATTGTATCACCATGGTTTATCATAAGTTTAATTTTTTCAATAACTTTTTTATTCTTAAAATATGTACTCCACTTTTCAATAGTTCCTTTTACGAATTCATCAACATTTATCCTAATATTTGCTTCATTGAAATAATATTTTAAAAACAAACTAGAAGGACTAATAGTACCTTCGAAAGATAAAAAGCCTCTTTCTTTTCCTCTATTGTTTGAAGTTCTATAAGTAATTATATTATCTTTAACAATATTGGTTTTTAAAACTATTTTAGATAATTCACCTTTAGTAATTATATATTTATTATTGTTATCAAAATTTTTAGTACTTATTAGTAAATCATTTGTAGTTCCAGAATAAGAAAACAATATTACTTTATTTACTTTACTATTGTTTCTATAAATAATATCTCTTGGTAACACAGCAAATGTATTACTTCCATACAAGTCGTTAATGACAATAGATGAAAATATACTTGCAGCATAAGAGCCACCACTACCAGTAAATATATAATTATCATCAGCATTAAATTCTATGTTATATAGTTTTTCTATTGCATCACTATTAATTGCATTCAAAGTTCTTATTTCCAAATTATTGATATTGATATTACATCTTTTAATTTTCTTTCTTTCCACTAGCTCAAAATCGTCACAAGTACAACAGTGTTTAGCAGATTTAATCTTATATAAGCATTTTAAATGTCCCCTGGCGCCCATTTTCTTTACTACTTTAGAAGTTAATTTGATAGAATTATCATACCATTTTTCAAATTTATTAATATCAAAATTTAAACTTGCTTTAATCCAATCTTTTATTATACTAGAAAAGAAGGCATCTCCTGCTCCTGTTGAATCAACTTCTGGTGTAGAGCAAGTAAGAGAATATTTGTATACATTATTATTGTAAATAAATTCAACACCTTTTTTTCCAAATGTAATAGTTATTAATTTAGGTTCAAAAATACTATATAATTGTTCATCTGAATCAAGATTAAATCTAGTTTTCAAATAATTTGATACACGCTCATTAAAATTAATAATTGAAAACTTATGTTTCATCTTTTTTATTATTTCTTCATTAGCAAGTTTTTCAAATTCAAAATATTGTCCCAAATCAAGTAATTTATTATTTTGTGTATTATCAATAATAATCTGATTTTTATTATTTAAATTATCAAAAACTAATATATCATCCTCTTTTATTTTATTTAAAATATCATCAGTATCTATAAGAGAATTATCATACCATTTCTTATTGTTACAAATGGGACATCTTTTTTTTGAAATAAACTCAAGTCTATTATTTGTATCAAAGTAAGATACATGAAAACATCTAGTAGAAACATTATCCAATATTTTTATATTTGTAATATCAACCTTTAAATCTTCTAGACTCTTTATTGAAATCATACCTGCCTTATCATTACCACAAACACCAAAAACAGAAGTTTCTATTTCCATATTAGACAAATTTGCGATAATATTATGTGAAGTCATTCCACCATTTACACCCAACAATTTACCATCTTTATAGTAATAATCAGTAACCAAATCCCCAATACTCACTACTCTCATTTTTTTAATCTCCTTTTTTTAAACGAAACTTCGCTATTTTCTTTATAATCGTGATTTTTTATTAAACAATTAATAATTTTTTCTCTATTTAAATCAAATAGTAAGCCATTTCCACCATTATTAATCCAGCCAGTTATGTTCTTTTCTGAATCATCTATAAGCAATTGTTCGTTTGGAAGTATAATATTATGCTTTTGTACATCAGGAGGTACAAAAATAATTGGTGAAAAAATGTTACGATTTTCCCTCAAATCATATGCTTTTATTTTCATTTCTTTTAAACTATGAATTTTTGTAAGAATTGCTATATTCTTTTTCATCATTTCAAGTTCTCTAATAATTTCTACAGAATTATTAATAGATTTTGCTCCACAAATAATATATTCCCATTCACCATCAAGCATATCAGCTAAAGCAAAATAATCATCAAATTCCTTCCCGTCATGATGATTTAGAAATCCTCTTTCTTCTTTTTTTCTCAACATTCTTTGTTCAGAATCTAAAATAACTCCATCACAATCAATAAATACAATTTTTTCTTTCATTCTTTCACTCCTTCGAAAATATTATACAATCTTTAAAGGAAATATATCGTCTTTATTATTTAAGTTTTAATAATATAATCTTTTTTAAATCAAAATGTCTAATAGAACCTCTAAGTTTACAAAAAGCAGTAACATAAATATTATCTTCAAATTCAAACATATTTATAGGGATAATTTCTCTTTTAACTATTTTACCTGATGTACCTAAATAATCTATTAATAAACTTTTCTTATCTTTAATACATTTATCAATAATATTAATTTTCTCATCATTTTTATTTACTGTTACATCAACATTTTTATATTCTGATAATATTTTATTAGTATTATAAATAGAATGTAATTTTTTATTTAACTTATTAAAATCACTAATTAATTTATTATCACTAATATTCTTAATATTTTCTTCTACTCGATCTAATACTTCCAAATCATATTTATTAAAATAATCTATATTCATAATATCATTTTTATTTATATAATATCCACCACCAGGTCCTTTAAAAGATTCTATAATATAACCAGCCATTTCTAATTGCTCTTTATAATACCTTACCATTCTCTCTGTTACTCCAAGTTCCATACTAAGTTCTTTAACAGAATATACTCTACCATTTGATAATAACTTTATCATTAAAAATGCATTAGATATTTTACTCATACTTCACCTACTTTGTCTTAATCAAAAATATTATATCATACATAATAAAAAATAAGTACTATTATTTCAAGTACTTATTTATTTTATTCATTGATAATATCAATATTAGCATAATCATCATTAATATGATTAACAAGAGCAGGAATATTAAACTTTGATAATCTTTTTATAAACTGTTCAAATGTAAGAAAGAATATATCTATTCTATATATTAATAGTTCATCAATATTAGTTACACCAATATTCCTCATATATTTAATAATCTCCACAGAATCTTTAGGATTACAAGATAAATCAAATATAGCAGTCTCATCATTATTCTTTATCATTTCAACTAAAACATCATTACTTATACCAGCATTCTTTAAAAAATCAATCATCCTCTAGCAACCCCTTTCAAATTACCAAAAGTTCTATCTAAACAAGCAGTAATATTTCTATATTGTTCTTCAGTTAATATACTATTTTTACATATTGCATAAAGAATAGCATTATAAGTACCAGCTATACGATTCTTAATTAATGTTTCATATATTCTAAGTACCTTAAACCTAGATATAATAACTCCGTTAAAATCATATCTTAAATCATCAACCTTATATTCTTCTATTGCAGTAATAAAATAATTATTACTAGCAAGAATTATCGAACCAGCATTTCTATCTCTATTAACCACTTCATCATACATGGGATTAAAACTAGGTATATATTGACTAACAACCTCTTGTTTATTACTACGATTAATTCCATAACCATTCTTAGAATCATTAGAAATCTTACCTAAAAATTCAATATTTTGTGTTCTTCTTTCACTATATATTGGATCTCCCAATTGTTTTGCCTTTACAATACGATAAAACATTAGATCATCAGGTCTTTTAATAACATATGAAAAGTTTGATAAAATGTATCTATAACATCCAAGTTCAATAAATTGATCAATCGCAGATAAAGGATTAGAAGCAATTAATGAATATAATGTTCTATTATATACATTTTTCGGTATACCATAAAATTCAAAGCAATCAAAATTTCTTTGTAATTTTTCTGGAGTGCTACTAAGTACAGTCTTACATTTAATAACAACTAAATTAATATCAAAACCATTTTCTAATAATAACTCCCTGTTTTTAACATACTTATCAAATGCCGGAACAACATAGTCCTTATCAGTTTTACCACCATCAGGACCAGGTCCATTACTACCACCATTTCTTCTTTTATATTTTCTTTTACCTTTAATAAACATTGACGGAGTATCTAAATATTCAGAAAAGATTCTTTCTACAGATAAATTACCAGAAGAAATTCCAACAAGTTGTTTTCTATTTTTTTCAACATCATCTTTAATATTTTTAATAATTACAGACAAAATAGTACTATTAGAATTAATAAATATTACTGCTAGTTTACAACTAGTATTATTTATATCAATTCTAAGACTATTCTCAGCAAGAACATCAAGCATTCCCCTAATATTATTTATATTACCACAACTAAGTAATTTATCTTTATCATCTTTTTCAAACTTTTCAAAGTCATAGCCATACTCTTTAAATAGATTAACTAACTCTTCTCTATCAACACCAGCTTCCTCAATAACTAAAATATCCTCTTCCTGTTCTTCCATTTCATTAGAATTAAGTGTAGTTAAAGATAATAAACTTAATTCTTGAACAATTGTTACTTGTTCTTCAACTGATAAAGTAGAATCCTTTAAAATATTAACAATATTCATAATATCATTTGAATTTAAATATCTTTCATTATTATAAAGAGCAGTTACTTTTTCTATAATTTCATCAATTTCTTTTAATTTACCATCTGTATCCTTTAATATCGCACTAGAATCAACAATATATTTTTTAATTTCATTTATTTCTTTAATTAATTCTTTCATTATATTTGATATATCTAATTTTTGTTCATCAGTAAGTGGATAAAATGAAAATTTTGATAATTCTTTATACATTTCTAATTTTTCAAGTATTTCAACACTAATATTCTCAAAGTTATTATCTATTTCTTCTATAGATAAACCTCTAATTTTTAATGGAGCAACTTCAACAGCAGATAATCTATCAGCAAAGTCATCAAAAGGTTTTACTAATTCTTTTGTTTTAGTTTCTAACTCATTAGAAAGATTAGTTCTAACATTATTTAAAACACTAATAATTTTATCTTCCATATTTACCTCCATAAACTCTCATCATCCAATTTTTTAAATGGATCCTTATATAATCTTTCACAATACTTATCAGAATCATCAATAAGTTCAGCAGCAGCTTTAAAACTTGCATCATCAAAATCAGTACTAAATAAATTAAATACATATCTAATGTTTCCTATTTCTTTTGCTATTCTCCTATTAACAGCATTATAAGTACCCTTACTTGAATCATTCATTTTAGTAGAACATTCAATAATCAAAAGAACATCAGCCTTTTCTACACCATAGGCTTCTTTAATTTTTTCTTGATTACTAGCAGATATAGGAATTCTATCATAAGTGATTCTAGCAGTACCATGTTTATATCGATGAGGATCTATTTCATCTCTATAACCAGGAATATCACGATCAGGTGTAACCTTAACACTCTTTTCTCCTTGACTACCAATATAAAGATCGAAACCAGTTACACTAGGAGCATATAATCCTTTTGCTACACTTGACATTGCTTTCTTAAAAGTCTTAAATATTTCTTGCTGATCATCAACAATACTATAATTACCATCACTAAGTGGTAAAAAGACAAATAAAGTTTTTCTATCAGGAGTATAATGACTAATTACACTAGCATCATTTGTTTTATCATTATTATCTTCTTTACTATTTAGTAATTCATACTGTTTATTTAATCTTCTTAAAATATCTCTAATCTCTATCATTTGACTAACAAGACAACTATTCATTGCTTCTTCGTCACCAAGTTCAATAAACTCTCTTTCCATACCACGATATTTTAAATAGTCTTCATATGCACTATTAAACTTATCAATCAAATCAAAATACTTAACATAATTCAAAGAAAATTTAGGACTAATTTCTATTTTACTTTCACTATCTTCAGCAATGAAAGTTCTTATACTTTTAATCATATCTTTATCTTTTTTATCTAAACTATTATAATATTCAAGTTCTCTATTAGCAATTTCTAAATACTTTTCAATCTCTTTTTTCTCTTCTTCAGAAAAATCATCAACTTGACTTACAAATTCTACTTCCTCTTGCTTTTTATATTCTTCATTAAACAAATCAATAATATACTTAAATATACTTATTACATCATCCTTATTATCTTTAAAATTTGGTATTAAATTAACTTTTAAATCTTCAAGTATAAGATTAAATTTATCATCAGTAGAATCATATATTGATTTTCTAGCTTCTAAAGAATAATCATCACTAAGTATATCTACTAAAGCATCATGACTTAATTCTATATCATTAGTTAATATATTCATAATTTCTAACATCTTATAATAAATCTCATTTTCTTTTGATGTTAATGCAAACTCAACTTCAGCCACTTCTGTCTTAGGTTCTTCTACTTTATTTCTATTTTGTTGTTTTATTTGTTCTTTTACTTTTGCTACATTATCCTTTTTAACTGTCTCTTCTCTAACTATTTTTAATTTTCTTAAATTTTCAGCATAATCAAGACTATCTTTAGAGAATAGAACAGTTAAACTTAGTATAACATTTTTATCTAGTGATGATTCATTTAAAAATTTAAAAAATCTTTTTAATTCATTTTCGTTTAAGTGTCTTACAATTTTTCCATCCTTAATTAAATCAAAATATTCTTCATACTCAGAAATTTTATCATCAGCTTCAGATTTAATCTTCATAATATTTTCTTTTAATTTTTCAATATTCGTTAATAATAAAGTATTAATCTTATTTAAATATCCTTCTGCCACAGGCTTTTGTGGCTCTTTAGCAAATCTATCATCACTAACTATAGTTATTGACTGATAAAATCTTTCTATAATTAGATTAACATCTTCGCCTTCAAAAATAAAGTCAAAACAATCCCTTAAGTAATTTTTATCAATATTAGCATAATTACCACTAATTAAAGGACTATATATCTTTTCTAACTTAGCAACTTGTTGTTGTTTTTGCTCTATAAGTTTATTGTTTTCTTCTATACTCTTAATCTTTTCACCAATATACTTTTTTAATACATTCAAATCATCCATAACTATCTCCCATTATAATTATCTCTATATTTATTCAAGATTAAATTTTTAACATTTTCATATTCATTATCAAAAAGCTCACATGAAGTATTATAAAAATTAATATCTAATTTTAATATAGATTGAAGTTCACATATACACTTTTTTAAATATGGTATATATCCTTCAAAAACATTATCATCATAATTAATTATTAATTCAATATCATTAAGTATATCATTTACATAATCAACTACTTTCTTATCATTACACTTTTTAATTGCAGCCTTTATAGTAATAATTTCTTTTTTAATTTTTTCTTTATCAGATAAACTTCTATTTCCTATTGTATATATTTCATTCTCAAAATTTTCTAACTGATTCTGATTAAAATTAGCTAATTTTGAATAATTAGAATATAATCTCAAAAAACTTTTTAACTTAAGTTCATCCTTTTCTGTCATCAAATATTTTTTAATAATTCTTATGTCAATATCCTTATTATTTCCCATAATTCACCTCTATTTTCCTTCACAAAGATTATATCATAAATATTTAAAATATAAAAGTTTATTTCAAATACTTATTTATTTTATTCATTAAATCATCTTTATCTATAGGTTTTATAATATAATCACTAAAACCACTATCTTTATAAATATCATCATATATAATATTACTATTCTTAGTAAGAAGTATAACCTTAGTATCAAATCCTTTTATTTTATTAAGTTTATTCATAACACTAATACCATTCATATAAGGCATATCTTCATCTAATAATATTAAATCATACTTATCACCTTTTCTAATTCTATCTAGGGCTTCTTTACCTAAATTAGAACTATCATATAGTATATTATGTTTATCTAATATCTTACTAATTAATTTAATACTAGAATTATTATCATCTATAATTAATATCTTTTTATTATTAACATAATTATCATAATTATCTTTATTATTAGCATATATCTTTTGATCTAATATAATAGTAACAATAGTTCCTTTATTATATTCACTACTTATAAGTAAATTACCACCCATTATATTAATAGTCTTTCTAGCACCATATAAACTATTTTGATCTTTAGTATTTTTATTTAAACACTTATCTAAGTCCTCAGCTTTTATACCAATACCAGAATCTTCTATCTTTATAATTAATCTAACTATATCTTTTTTAAAGATAGCATTAACAGATAATTCTACATAGCCTTTATCTGTATATTTATAAGAATTACCTATAATAGTATTTAATACATTCTTTAAATTAATACTATCTCCATATAAAGTATTAGGTAGATTACTATCTATATTAAATCTAAAACTAATATCTTTATCTTCAAATAATTCTTTATTTTTACTTATTACTTCTTTAAGTAATAATTTAATATTATATTTATTTTTAATAGTCTTAACATTAATATCATCAATAACATCAATATTATATATATTATTAGCCATACTATATAACTTGTTATTAGAAGATATTATCTCTCTAGCAAAGAATCTATTTTCTTCTAGATTATTACTATTTAGTATTACTTCAGAAGATTTATTAATATCACTAGCAATACTCTTAACTTCATTCATCATATTATATATAAGCATACTTTTATCTTCATTAGCAGCATCTGCTATTTTCTTAGACATATGTATTTCTTCAAGTAATTTCTTATCTGGATTCTCTATTGTAAAATACATAATTACTGTAATAAAAGTATCCATAGTAGTAGCAAGTAATAACTCAGGTATCATTTTTTGAATAAAAGAAACTATAGTTCCTACAAATAAATATACATATATAGGTAAATACTTCTTACTTTTAATATTCTTAAAATTTTTAATTAAGCAAATTATGGTTAAGAATATAGATATAAATATTCCAAAATATACCGCATTAGCGGCATCTCCATAAGAATACATAACATAACCATCTCGAAATTTAAATTGTAATGGTAACATAATTACTAATATTGATATTAACAATATTAAGATAATATATAATTTTAGAACTTTTTTCATATATCTTTTTAATTCTTCTTTAGAATCCTTTTTTGATGATATTAGAAATACATAAGTTCCAAAGGTAGCACCCCATACAATTAATTCAATTAAAAATAGTTTATTAAGTATTGTATAAAAGAGCATATGTTCTTCAGCATATCCAGCAAATATTGTACAAAATATTTCTAATACTATACCAACAAAATTAATAATAATAAGTTTTGAATAAACTTTATTTTCAGGAGTCTTTATTTTATCTTTTGAAAAATATGCTATCATTAATAAAACACTATACATCAAACTAGCAATAGTAAAAAATATTGTACTATTAATTTTCATTTAAAACACCTCTTTATTCTATAAAGATTATACCATAATTCAAAATTAAAAGAAAGCATTATTTAGTGCTTTCCTCTAACTTTTTTATTCTAATTTTTTCTACTTTTTTATAATCTACTTTACCAACAGATGTAAGTGGTAAATCTTCTTCAAAAATAAAATCTTCTGGTTGCGAATAAGAAGGAAGTTTATCTTGACATAGTTTTATCAATTCTTCTTTTAATTTTTTAAGTTCGCTCACGCTATCCTTCTTTATAACAACATGCGCTTCAGGCGAAGCTCCATACACTTTATCTGGGATAGAAATTACACAACAATTATCAATATCAGGATGTTTCATTATTACCCCTTCAATATATGAAGGATATAATTTAAATCCACCATGAGGTATTAATCTTTTATATCTTCCTTTAAAAAATAGAAAACCATCTTCATCAATTATACCTACATCTTCTGAATGAATCCACTTTTTACCATCACTATGTATTTTTATAACTTTACTCTCTTCTTCTTCATTATCTAGATAACCAAGCATTTCAGTTGGACCAGTTATACATATTTCTCCTTCTTCACCATATTTTAATTCTTTATCAGTACCTCTTTCAAATATACCATAAGTGTTAAGTGGAAGTGGAATACCTAAACTATTTGTTTTATTTACTCCTACTAAACAAACACCAGCAGTAGAAGAATTTTCTGTCATGCCATAACCCTTCTCTGCAATTGAAGAACTGCCATGATTTTTTAAAAATTCATTAACATAAATTTCTGATTGCTCAGAAAAGTAATCACCACCTATTCCAAGATTTTTTAAGCATTTCCAATTCATTGAATCCGCTTTTCTATCATGTACAAAATGCTCAACATAAGTTGGAACTGTAATAGTATGATTAGGTTTATACTTAATCATAAACTCTGTAAACTCTTTAGGAGATAATATAGGAGCAATAATATTAGTCATACCTAAACACATAGGCATATGAATAGTAACAACAATACCATATGCTACAAATGGAACTATACCATTTAAGAAAGTATCACCTTTATTATAATTAGCATTTAGTGATTTATATTGAATAGCCATAGCATTAAAGTTTTCATTAGATAATTTAACTGTCTTAGGTACACCAGTAGTACCACCTGTATGAACTAAAGCCGCTACCATATTCTTCTTATATCTAGGGTATCTAGGATAACGATATTTATGAACACTCATTAAATCATTCCATGTCATATATTTGTTTTTCTTCTTTATTTCATCTATCTTACTATATAAATTACTATCTTCTTTTCTAGATTTCTTCTCTGCTAATACATTAAATGGAAACAATACTGAATTATATGGACTTAATGTAATAACATTTTCTACTATATTATCAATATCTTCATCTTCCATACATTTATCAAACTCAGGTAAAAAATTATCCATAACTACTACTTCACTAGATTTTACTTCCATAAGATATTTTTTTATTTGTTTATAATCACTTCTTACATCAATTAAATTAATAACTGCTCCTAACTTATTTAATGCATAAAACAACACTTCTAATTCAGGATTAGCAACAGACATAACTGTTATTACTTCTCCTTCAGTAACGCCAAGATTATATAGTCTTCTAGCAGTCTCATCTATCATATCTATATAATTTTTATAACTAATCTTTTTACCATAATACATAATAGCCTTAGTACTTAAATTATCTTCATTTTGACTTACCATATATTGATAAGCAGTTAATTCAGGTATACTAGCAGTAATAGCATCTTTACTATAATATTTCTGCCAAGGTTTATCAATTGAAGCATACCCAGTAATTTTCTTATCTTTATCTACTACATAACTACCATTCATTTCACTATAAACATCAATATTCTTTATAGTCATATATCTCATCCCCTCAAATAAATTACTTATATAATACTCTATTTTTCTTAATAAGTCAAACATTTAAAAAAGAATTATCATTACACTAATAATTCTTTATCTATTATTTATCTTCTATTACTTTTTCTAAGAATATTCTATCATTAAAAGCACCACGCTTAGTACTCTTTTCATCAGCAGTCTTAATAACGTCTTCTAGTTCTTCACCCTCTAACTTAGCTAAATATTTAATTACTTCTATCATATCTGCCAATTCTTCTACTCTGTCTTCTCCACTTGCTTCAAGTACTTCATTATATTCTTCATATAATTTCTTCTCTAACTCTTTTTTATATTCCCCTTCATTTAATATTCTAGTAATAGGAGTTTCTCCCTTACCCTCAATTATACTTGGAATATTATCTCTTACTAATTTATTGTATATTCTTTCCGTTTTATTTCCTCCTCATAAATTAATTATTATTAAAAATAGAATATATAAGCAAATCGTTCATTTTACCAGTTAATTTATTTTTATATCTATCTTTTAAAGTAGCCTCTAATTTCATACCACATTTTTCTGCTACTTTAATACTACCAATATTATTACTTGGTATAACAGCCTCAATTATATTATAATTACATTCATTAAATAAATAATCAATTATTGTTTTTACTGCTTCTGTAGTATAACCTTTATTCCAATACTTAGAAGATATACTATAACCTATTTCTAAAGTATTATATTTATATGAAGTATTTGCACTAATAATACCAATTACTTCTTTAGTATCTTTTACTTCTATACACCACTCAAATCCATTTTCTTCATATTTCTTTAACCAATAACTAATTACTTTTTTAGTAGTCTCTTCAGTATCATGACATTTAAAAGTTAAGTATTCATTTGTTTTAATATCACTAGCCCAATTAATAAATAAATCATGAGCATCATTCATAGTTACTTTTCTTAAGATTAATCTATCTGTTACAAGTAATTTAGTACCACTCATTTTACCTCACCATCCTATTCAAAATTAAATAATATCATTTAAATTATAATACTTGCCCATCCTTTCTGAACTAGTAAGAAATCCTTACTAGTTGTTTTTTAAAAGCATTTTCTAAAATATTAGCAGTTGTATTGCTACTTATTTCTATTATTTTTTCCTTATTTCATCAATTAATCTAATAACTTCATCATAACTTTCATCTAGTAATTCTAATCTATATGATCTAATACCAAGATTTTTATAATAACTAATATTATCAATATAATTAATCTTTTTATAATGCATAATATGTGTTAAACAATTGTTATGAAGTACTCTATATCTATTCTTATTAATATCTTCTAGATAATATATATCTTCTTTTTTACAAGGACATATTTTTAATTCTTTAATAGGACATGACTTAGTAATCATATTTTCTATAGTACCATATATTATTAATTCTACTTTATCTAATATATAATCATCTAAATAATTGTAATTAACTTCAGGAGATAAAGTAACTCTCTTAACACCATTATCTAGTAAAAACTTAATACTATAGTTATTAACTACATTTAAATAATAATCACTAATAAGATTACTATCTCTATATTTATAGATAGCCCCTATCTCAGTAGCAAGTATATTTTTACTATCATAATTATAATTATTATTAACTCTCTCCAATTTCAAATATACTTTATCATTATCTTTATATATATCATATAATTCACTATCAACATATATTCTATCTATATTCATATCTATACCTGCTTGTACTTGTTCTTTATTTCTAGCAAGTATTGATATTTCAGTATTATAATCATCTTCTTTATTATAATCTAATGAATATTTATTAATAATAATATCTCTTTTAATACTACTTCTAGTAGTAATTAATTTATCACATAATAATCTTCTTATATTATTAATATCTTTCATATTAACAAAGATATCTCTATCTATATCAATATTTATATTATTACATACAAAAGGAGTATTACCAAGTTTAGTTATCTTTTCTTTAATCTCTTCATTAGTAGTTCCCCTCTTAACAGGAGGTTCTACCTTTACTTTATCATTAACTATATTATTCATATTATCACTAAAAGTAATATCTAAAAACTCATCTATTAATTTAATATCTATATTTATAAGTATCTTTTTAATACTACTAGTAATTATCTCTTTGTCTAAATAATTACTTGAAGTCTTAACTAAAATATCTTTATCTTTTAGATTAATCTTATTATCTAAATAAATAATATCTCCAACATTACCTTTATTAATAAGTAATCCTTTTTCATTATAAATAAAGTTAGCTATCATACCTTTATTACTATTCTTAAATCTAATACCATCTTCTTGATATAATTCTTTATCTAATTTAATTTTAATCTTCTTTTTATTAACATCTATTACTTTACCAATGTCTAATCCTCTATGATTAGAAGATTCTATATTCATAACTTTATCTTTAAATAAATAACCATTAGTAAATTCTCTATTAAATAATATCTTTAAATTATCTTCTTCTTTATTAGATATTCTATTACTATAATTATCCATTAATTTTCTATATATTCTAGTTACATATCCAACATAACTAGGAGATTTCATTCTACCTTCAATTTTAAAACTTACAATATCTGAATTCATTAACTTATCAAAATTAGAAATAGTATTAAGTTCTTTAGTACTAAGTAAATATTTACTTTCATTATTTACATATTCATCATTTTTTATTAACTTAAAAGGAAGTCTACATACTTGTGTACATTCTCCTCTATTACCACTTCTACCACCATTCATAAAACTAAATAGACAACATCCAGAATATGAGTTACATAAAGCTCCATGTATAAATACTTCTTTTTCTATATCTACATCTATATTTTCTATTTCTTCAAGAGACATTTCTCTATCTAGTACTATTCTAGTTACTCCTAGTTCTTTTAATAACTTTATACCTTCATTATTATGATTATGACACTGAGTAGAAGCATGTACTTCCATATTAGGAAATACTTTTCTAACTAATGATATCATACCTATATCCTGCATAATAAGAGCATCTACTCCTATTTTATATAAATATTCTATATATTTAATTAATTCATCTACTTCAGTATTATAAATAATAGTATTTACTGTTATATATATTTTTACTCCATATAAATGAGCATAATTAACTGCTTCTTTTAATTCCTCATTACTAAAATTACCAGCATATGCTCTAGCTCCAAATGTTTTTCCACCAAGATAAACAGCATCTGCTCCATTATTAACCGCAACCTTTAAACATTCCATATTACCCGCAGGACTAAGTAATTCTTTCATAATACCACTTCCTCATTGCATTAATAGTATAACATAATTTTAGGTAAAATAAAAGAATGCATTGTCTGACACACAATTGCATTCTCTAGTTTAATGAATAACCATTTTAAATTAATGTCAGTTAATATAAAACAGCTTCCTATCTAATGAGTTTTCTTTCTCATACATATATGCATATCTAATAGATAGATAAGAATTATAGCCTCTACCATAATACCCAACATTTACTATTTAACATAAAGATTTCCAAATAAAACTTCTACTCGGGTAAATATTAAAACATATAGTCGTTATTAATATTTACATTATATTATCATAGTATTTTCTATTAGACAATTAAATTGTACACCATTTTACACTATCTGTCAAGTACTTTTTCTACATTTTTTTACATTTTTCACCTTTCATGAAAATCCAAGGTATTTTCATGTCTGATATAGCCTAATTCTTAGTCTCCATCAGAGTCTCATTAGACCTATCATATTTTAGAGTTAGTACTATATAATTATTTATTTTCTATATTATCTAGAATCTCTCTAATTTTTCTAAATCTATGATTTAATCCAGACTTAGTAATTTCAGTGCCTGTTTCAAAAGACATAATTTCTGCTAATTCTTTTAAAGAACTTTCTTTATACTTCATTCTATATTCTATAACTGTCTTTAACTTTTCATCAAGTAAATCAACCATATCTAATTCATATAATTTTTCTATATCATTAATTTGTTTATTCGCAGTCATAAATACTTTATCCATATTAGCTTGTTCACAGTTATTAAGCCTATTAGTCATATTTTTATGATCTCTATATATTCTAATATCTTCAAAATACATAACCGCAGAAAATGCCTTTATAACTCTTAAAAAATCACTTATCTTTTCTGCTTCTTTTATATATACAGTATAATTCTTTTCTCTTTTAATTATTTTACTATTTAAGTCATAAGAATTAAGTAATTTATTAATAAAATTAGCATATTCTTTTGTATCTAATATAAATTCCATATGATATCTACTAGTCTTTGGATCATTAACAGAACCAGATACTAAAAATACTCCTCTTAAATATGCTCTTAATTGTTCTTCATCTGATATTAAATATTCTTTAGGAATACTAAGATATTTATTATTATCAATAATAGATAAATCTTCAAGTATTTCTTTTACTTTATTATTTATATTTAATATATAAGTTAACCCTCTACCTAGTTTCTTATTTCTAACTGTAATAGAAGGACTAATACCATATATTTCCTTAAATAATTTAAATACTCTTCTTGCTACAGCATTATTTTCAATAGTAACATTTATATTATTATTAATATTACCCGCTATTCTTATAATAGCGGATAATTCAGATATATCTTCTAATCTAGTAGTTTCTATCTTTGAAGCTTCATCTTTAACAACCATTGTAAAACTCATTATTTTAACTCCTTAACTATATAATTAAATATTGCAAGTGCTGTTCTATATGGATCATGTCTAACTTTTTTCTTCTCACTAATATAAAGAAGTTCATCTTCAATTATTTCAACATTCATATCATTTAATACATCATAATCAATATCAATTTGACCAGCTATTTCTCCTAAATATCTTTCTTTTATATCATCTGGTACTTTTTTATTATTAACAACTACTACATCCATTAAATCTTCTTTAACATAAGAATTAATTTTTTTAATACAATCTGATACTTTATAATTATCTGTCTCTCCATGTTCACTCATTATATTACAAACATACATCTTCTTAGCCTTAGAATTCTTTAAAGATTCTACTACTTCTTTAGATAATAAATTAGGAATTATACTAGTATATAAACTACCAATACCAAATATAATTAAATCAGCTTCATCTATAGCTTTAATTACTTCTTTAGTAGGTTTAACTTCATTTTTATATTCAATATAATCAATCTCTTTACCAGCCTTAGTAATATTAGATTCTCCTTCAATTATTTTACCATCAGTAGTATGAGCTATTAATACAGGATTCTCTTCAGTAAAAGGAAGTATAGTTCCTTTTATATTAAATATTTTAGATAAAGATCTAAGTGATTCAGTTAAATTACCTGTAATATTATATAAAGCAGTTAACAGTAAATTACCCATCGGATGATTATTTAAAGAACTATCAGTAACAAATCTATATTGTAATAAATCCTCAATAAGTGGTTCTACTTCAGATAAAGAAACTAAAACATTTCTAAGATCACCTACTGCAAATATATCAAATTCTTCTCTAAGTCTTCCACTAGAAGAACCATCATCAGCAACTGTCACAATAGCGGTAATATCAAGAGGAAACTGTTTTAATCCTCTAAGAAGCACTGAAAGCCCTGTTCCTCCACCTAAGACAACTATTTTTTTCATTATGCACACCTCTTAATACATTATACTATAATTAAATAGAAAAAGAAAGAAAATTCATTCTTCTTTTCTTTCTTGTATTAAAGAATTTACAAATAAAATACTCTTAGTAGGAACAATCTTAGTAAGTAAATGATTAAATTTCATATTATTAGGAATAATAAGTAATTTATTCATAAACATACCACCTATAGCTACTTTACTAGCATATTCACTATTAAGAGAAGAAATATTAAATTTAACATCCGCTACATTATTAAAATTAGTATTAACTGGTCCAGGACAAAATATAGATATTTTAACATTAGATTTATCTCTTTTTAATTCTTCATATATAGCTAAAGATAAACTAACAATATAGTTTTTAGTAGCATAATAAGTAGCCATATAAGGTCCTGGCATAAAACCAGCCATTGAAGCAACATTTAGTATCCTACCATAATCTCTCTTAACAAAATCTTTTAAAAATAATTTAGTAAGTATATGATATGCTTTAATATTTAAATCAATCATATCCATTTCTTTATCTAAACTAGTTTCCGTAAAATTACCAGCATCTCCAAATCCAGCATTATTAATTAATATATCAATATTTTCATCTTTTAATTCTTTATATAATTTAACACATTCTTCTTCTATTATTAAATTATAACCATAAGTATGTATATTTTTATATCCTTTAAATTCTCTATTTAAATCTTTTTTATTTCTTGCAACTAAATATAACTCATATCCTAATGAATATAAATATTTAGCCATATCTCTTCCCATACCAGAAGAAGCTCCTGTTACTAGTGCTTTCATATTATCATCCTTTCAAAAAAAATAATCAATTACTGATTATTTTTCTTCTAATTTATCAATTACTTCTTGTGCCACTGAAATAGTTTTTTCCTTTAAATCATCTGCTATTCCCTCAAGTACAGGAGTACCTTTTTCTTTAGCAAGTTCTACTAATTCATTAGCTTTATCTTTAAGTTCATTACCCTTCTTTTTAGCAGCTTTTAAAACAGTTTCTTTATCTAATTCATCAAGGCCTTTTTTAATTTCATTAACTTTAGTAGTAAACTCATCTTTAATCTCTGAAACAGTCATATCATCTACACTTTTCATAAATTCATTAATTTTCTTCTTAATATCATTTCTTAAGTCACTACCTTTTTTAGGAGCAAATAATAAAGCTAAAGAAGCACCAATACCAGCACCTAATACTAATTTACCTAATCCTTTTTTACTCATTTTTATCATCCTTTCTTTTATTAAATATTTTATCAATAATCATACTGATTATATCAACAACTTTATCAGTAACAAATGTAACTTTATTACTAACTAATGAAGCAACCTCAAACACCCCATCTAAGGATTTAACCTTAACAGTAATATTATCTACAACTTTTTCTATTTTATCCATAGTAATAATTAATTTTATAGTTAATACTATTAAAGCTACCAATAAAATAGCACCTAAAATATATAAAACAATTGGTAATACTTCATTAACAGTCATTATTTTTCCTCCTCATCATACATAGAATCAATTAAATTAAATATATCATTATCACTATCTATTGCATTATCACTAGTATAATTATTTAATATCTCATCAGCACCTTCTTCATCATGTACTAATTTCTTTTCAAATTCAATAGTATCTTCTAATTTTTTACTAGGAGTTTTTCTCTTAGGAACCTCTTCTTTAACTTCTATCTTTTCAGCAGAAGCTTCTTCCATATTATGATTTACTATCTTAATATCACTATCTCCTGCATCTAATTCTACTTTATTAGTATTAATTACAACCTCAGTTTTCTCTCTCTTAGGTTGTTCATAACTAACACCAAAATCAAAATAATTATCTTCAGCATCACCTAAAGTAATATCCTTGTTACTAGGAGTATCTTCAGTCATATCAACAAGTAAATTACTATCATCAATTACTTTATTTTTATCAGCATTCTTAGTAATTTTAACTTCTTGATATAATTCACAATTCTCACATAAATTATTTCTAATATCATCAGTTAAACTTCCATAAGCTTTATTTCTAACTGTTTCAAAATCTATTTTTTTACTTGCTCTAGGTATTTCATAAGAACTTTCATCCTGTAATTTAACTTCATCTTTAGTATAATTCTTATCAAGTACACCATATACTGGTGATATCACTGGTGTAGGCTTAAATCTTTTAGGCTTAGGTTCTTCTTTTTTAGAATATAAAGTAGAAACTTTCTTTTCTTCCTCTTTCTTCTTTGCTAAAATATTTTGATTACTATATTTAGGCACCTCAAAAGTATCAGGCTCATCCATTTCTATAGGAAATGCAAAATTATTATTAGTTCTAGTTTTTACTATTTCCCTATCACTAATTATTTCATTAGAAACACCAGTTCTAGTTTTTTTTACTTCTTCTCTTTTCTCTTCTTCCTCTATTTTATTTCTCATAAAAGTAGGAAGCTTATGTTCTTCTTTTTCTTCTACTTCTATTTCTTTAGTTTCAACAACCTCTTCTTCATCAGAAAATAAATCCTTTATCTTATCTAAAAATCCCATATAGTCGCTCCTTTTCTAATATTCAGGTAAATTCGGAATAATACTATCCTCTTCACCAACATACTCACTTAAATATTCTGAAAATTTACTTTCAGCATCTTCTGGCTTTTTAATTTTATATTCTTTAAATGAACTAGAATAATAATCATCTTGAAGAATCTTTTCAATTAAATTATCATTATAATTAATACTATTAAGTATAATCATAGAATAAGATAAAATATCTGCTAACTCATACTCCTCTACATAAGTCTCTATTTTAGCATAATTATAAACTACTTTCATAAAATACTTATCTTTATCTTTAGTTATCTTAACATATCCGTTCTTATTATTATTATTAATTTTATAATAATAATAACAATCACTACTATCTTTATCATCTAAATTTAAATTATTCTTATAATAATAACTAATAACATCAACATATAAATACATATAAGTATCATTAACTTTAAATATTTGATTATAATCTTTATCATAAACTTTATTAATACTAAATGGTAAATAATATTTATATCCTAAAGAATTAGTATTATAAATATTATTACTATTTTCAATTACATCATTTACAATAACATCATAATTATTATTATTTATCCTAGTACATCCAATACATAAAAGTAATACCATTAATAGTAAAAACTTTTTCTTCATATCATATTATACCTCTTCTACATTATAACAAAAAAAAAACTAAAATGAAATAGTTTTTTTATTATTTAGTAAAAATTTGCTTATATTTCTTGAATTACAGTAATAATCATTGGCTTATTACCAGTCTGATTAATTAAATATTTACTAAGCTCATCTCTAATAGTATTTTTAATTTTATTATATTCAACATACTTCATTCCCTTAGTATTATCCACTACTATTTTTTCAGAAATCTTTTTAATCTCATTAATTAATTCATAAGAATCTTTAACATAAACAAATCCTCTTGTTAAAATCTCAGGGCCAGCCATAATTTCTTTAGTTTGTTTATTCAAAGTAACAGAAATAATCATAATACCATTATCACTAAGCATCTCACGATCTTTTAAAACAACTTCTCCAATATCATCACCAGCAGTACCATCTATTAAAACAGAACCACTATGAACCCTCTCAAAAGTATCTAACATTACACCATTTTTAAAAGTAACAACATCACCATTTTCTTTAAGAATAATATTACTTTTAGGTATACCAACCATTTCTGCTAATTCAGCATTCATAACCTGATTTTTATATTCACCTCTTATTGGAAAATAATATTTAGGATTCATCAAATTAATCATAGTCATTAAGTCTTCATTAGAAGCATGATGTGATAAATATTTTTTAGAAGATAAACTAACAACATTAGCTCCAGACTTAGCAATATCATCAAGTAAACTATAAAAAGTCTTCTCCCTATTATCATAAATAGGAGTAGCTAAAAACACAGTATCATCTTCATTTAACTTAATAAATTTATCATAGCCATTAACGATTCTCATAATATTGTAATATGGTTTATCTTTCTCATTAGCATTTAATATTACAACATTCTTATCATTTATATTAGATAAATCACCAATAATATCTTTAGATATATATAGATAATGATTTTCAATAGCAAAATCAATTATCTTCTTAAGTCTTTTACCCATAATTACAATTTTTCTATTGGTCTTCTCTACTTCAGTAAATAATTCCTGAATACGATATAAATGAGAATCTAATACATTAAAAATAATTCTACCATCACTATTATTTAAAGTCTCTCTAATTAAAGGTGCTATTCTATGTCTAGGAGAAGTAAATCCTTCTACACCAGCATAGAAAGATTCAGTAAGAAGACATAATACATTCTGCTTACCAATATAAGCCAACTTACCAATATCTGTCTTATAAGCCCCTTTCATAAGTGAATCAATAACATAATCAGAAGCATAAAAAATAACTCCATCTTTAGTATATATAGCATAACCAAAATTATCAGGTGTAGAATGAGATAAATTTACAGGAAAAATCTTAACATTACCAATCTCTATTGGTACATAAGCCTTTATCTCTTTCATATTTTTATACTTAATATTAGAATTATCAAATTCATCTTTAACAATCTCTAAAGTATATTTAGACCCATATATACAAGGATTACCTAAATCATCAACAATATCAGTTAAAGCCCCTATATTTTCATCATGACCATGTGTTAAAAATATTCCCTTAATTCTTTTTTTATTTTCTTTTAAATAAGTAACATTAGGTATAATATAATCAATACCAAGTGTTAATTCATCAGCATATTTAAGCCCTGCTTCAAAAACAAATATATTCTTATCAACTTCAATAACAAACATATTTTTACCATTTTCATCTAGTCCACCTAGTGAAAACATTCTAATTTTACTCAAAATAATTCTCCTTTCTTTAAAGTAAAAGACTTAAATAATTATAGCAGAAAATTATCATTTTGTAAAGTAACCCCCACTTCATAGAAAAAAGAGACCAAAGTCTCTATAAATTTCTAATAATTTCTTTAACATTTTCAAGTAATTTAGAAGTAATACTACCATCAGTACCTCCACCTTGAGCAAAAGACTTATTACCTCCACCATTACCAGAAGATCTAACAGCCAAATCCTTAACAATATCACCACAACTAACCCTATTAGAATTAGATTTAGCAATATAATTAACCGAATTATCATCATTAATATTAGCAAGTAATATAAAATTATTATCAAGCTGATTACTAAGAGCACTAACAATCTGTCTCAAAGTATTAATATCATAACCATTAGTAATACTAATAATAGTAGTAATACCATTAATATCTTCTTTAATATCTAAGAAACTAGATAAATCACTAACAGACTTCTCACTCTTCTTAGTATTAAATTCTTTCTCTAACTTCTTAAGTTCTTCTCTTAACATAGCAAGTTCATTCTTATTATAAACAATATCTTTATAACTTTCAGGATCGCTATTATCAATATTAAAATTAAATTCAAGATCAATATCATTTTCCTTAGCCTCATTAATAATTCTCTTAGCCTTATCAAGTAATCTAATCATCTCTTCATTATATTTAGATATCTCTTCCTTAAGAATAGGAACAATATTATTATCAGTTGCCGCTGTTACTCTATAAGTATCAGTACCCTTATTCTCAACTGAAGCAATAGCAAACCTGCCAATATTCTTAGTATTATCAATATGCGTACCAGCACATAACTCAATAGAATCACCAATAGTAACTACCCTAACAATATCTCCATATTTATCAGAGAATAAAGCCATAGCCCCCTTCTTAATAGCCTCTTTAATAGGTAAATACTCAATAGTAACATCATACCCAGCATTAATTCTCTTATTAACAAGTTCCTCTACTTTAACAATAAGTTCATCAGATAACTTACCTTGATAATTAAAATCAAATCTAAGCATATTTTCATCAACTTTACTACCAGCCTGATGAACACTATTACCAAGTAATTCTTGTAAAGATCTTTGAAGCAAATGTACAGAAGAATGATTCTTCATAATAGCAAGTCTCTTTTCTTTAAGAACATGAGTAAGAATCTTATCTCCCTTATTTACAGTACCATCAAGTACCTTAACATATAATAAATGTTGTCCATTAGGAGCCTTAATAACATCCATAACCTCTAACTTACAATTATCATTTTTTAAATATCCCGAATCAGATACCTGACCACCACTCTCAGCATAGAAAGGATTTTCCTTAAGAAATATATAGCAGTCCTCGCTAGAAGAATCCACAAATACATTATCCTTCATAATATCCATAACTTCAGTTTCTAATCCCAATTTTTCATAACCAACAAATTTACTTTCTTTCTTATAATTAATAAGTAAATCATTCTGTAAATTCATACTAGCTTCAACTTTTCTATTATTTCTAGCAAGTTCCTTTTGTGCACTCATATAAGCATTAAAACTATCAGTATCAACCTTAAATCCTCTTTCCTCAGCAGCTTCAATAGTAAGTTCAATAGGATAACCATAAGTATCATATAATTTAAAAGCATCTTCTCCGCTAATAACCTTAGTACCACTATTAAATAATTCCTCTAATCTCTTTTCACCAGCTAATAAAGTCCTTTGAAATAATCTTTCTTCTTTAGCAATAAGTTCTTTAACTTTACTCTTAGTACCAACTAAATCAGGATAAGTATCTTTATAATTTTCTACTACTACATCAACCATATCACTTAAAAACTCTCTATTAATATTAAGTTTCTTTCCCATTCTAGAAGCTCTTCTAAGAAGTCTTCTAAGAACATATCCTCTACCTACATTTTCAAATACAGCTCCATCAGATAAGGCAAAAGTAAGTGTTCTAATATGATCTGCTATTACCTTAAATTCCATTTGACCCATATATGGAATAGAACAAATTTCCTCTATTTTCTTCATAATAGGCATAAATAAATCAGTCTCATAATTAGTCTCAGTACCTTGCATAATACAAGCCATTCTCTCAACACCCATACCAGTATCAATATTCTTACTAGGAAGTTCAGGATATTCTTCTCTCTTCAAACCTTCAGTAGCATTAAACTGACTAAGAACATTATTCCATATCTCAATATAACGATCATTCTCTATTTCTTCTTGTAATAACTTAATACCATTGCCTTCTTTATCATACTTTTCACCACGATCATAAAAAATCTCCGTATCAGGTCCAGAAGGCCCTGGTCCTATCTCCCAAAAATTACCATCTAATTTAACTAAATGAGAAGGTTTAACCCCTAAACTAATCCACTTATTATAAGAATCAACATCATCAGTATAAACCGTAATATATAGTTTATCTTTATCCATATCAAAATATTTAGGACTAGTAAGTAATTCCCACGCCCAAGTAAGAGCCTCATCTCTAAAATAATCACCAATACTAAAATTACCTAACATCTGAAAAAAAGTATGATGTCTAGCAGTCTTACCTACTTCTTCTATATCCCCAGTTCTAATACATTTTTGACAACTAGTAAGTCTCCTATTACTAGGTACTACAGTTCCATCAAAATATTTCTTAAGTGGTGTAACACCAGCATTAATCCAAAGTACTGTTGGATCATTCATTGGTATTAAAGGAGCAGAATCAACTTCTGTATGTCCCCTCTCACAAAAGAAATCCAAATACATTCTAATAATTTCTCTTCCTGTTAACTTCTTCATATTATCTCGTCTCCTTATATATATCGTATATATCTTTTTCTAATTTATCTAAAGTATCATTAGTAACAATGTAATCAACATCATTATAATTATCCATAGCTATCTCTGTAACATGTGCCTGTTCTTTACTATCTAAACTAGTTTCAAAATTAATTCTCTCTACCTTAATAACAACCACATTATCAAACTTCTCTCTAACACTATCTATCTCTCTAGGAAGTCTAATATCCGGTACAATAATAGCATCATAAAAATAAGAATAAATCTCAATATCATCAAGTTGTCTTTCAATAAACATCTCAGCCTTATTAAGTTTATTTCTAATAACATCAGTTCCAAGCTCTTGAAGTAACTTTCTAGGTTTAGATTCCTCACTACCATCCCAGTCAGTCATCTCCATTGCATAAAACTTAATATACTTACCCGCTCGTGAATAAATAACCTTTTTACCATCTTCTTCATAGAACTTCTTAAGAAATCCCGCTATCGTATCTTTACCATGTCTAGCCCTACCACAAATTAAATAAATTTTAGGTTTTTTATTTTCAATATTCATACTATTCCTCCTCAAGATATTTCCCTTTAATTATACCAAATAATAAGGTATAAGTAAATTATTTTTTTCATATTATTTTACTAAAAGTTTACATCTAGTAAATTTATTAAAAAAACTTAATATTTTTCTTGATAAAATTCCCTATAAAATGATATAATCTAATTAGAGGTGGAAGATATGAATAAAAAGAATAAAAACGGAAGATTAATTGTAATTATGGGAGCTATTGCTATTATCATAGTAACAGTATGTGCTTTTAACAAAAATACCCTTAGATATAAATATTATGAATATTCAATTGAAAAAAAATACTCTTCTTCCACTACTAACGAGTATTATGTCGATGATAACTTTAACTATGTAGATAATTATACCGGTATGGGCATAAATAATCATAAAGAATTAATTAATTTTATATACTACACCTTAAATAGCGGCATTCATCATACCGAAAGATATATCACTAAAGATTATACAAACTATTTAAATGATATTAATATGTTAACAATAAATAATGGTGAAGGCTTTAAAGAAACAATATCATTACTAAATAATTTTGTTCATCCATATAACAGTTCAAATAATATCAAATTAAATTATGGTGGAGAATATAAAATAGGAATAACCATAAACAAAGCCTATAGCAATGAAGAAATAACAAAAATAAACGAAGTAGTAGATAAAGTAATAAAAGAAAAAATAACCAATAATATGCCTACTAGAGAAAAAATAAAAGTAATTCATGACTATATTATTGATAATGCTGAATATGATAAATTAAAATATGAAAACAAAAATGATACCACCTATAAATCTAATACAGCATATGGTGTTCTAATTGAAGGATATGGTACATGTAATGGTTATGCTGATGCTATGGCTATCTTCTTAAATAAATTAAATGTCATAAATTATAAAATAAGTAATGAAGAACATATCTGGAACCTAGTATACCTAGATGGTAAATGGTATCACCTAGATTTAACTTGGGACGACCCAATAAGTGATATCAATGTAAATAGAGATACTTACTTCTTAATAACTACTAATACTTTAGAAAAAATAAATGATGGTACCCATAAATTTGATAAAAGTATTTATATAGAAGCAAAAGACTAACAATTTAGTCTTTTTTTCATTATAACAATAAACATAAAACTACCCACTACTGTACATATCATATCACCAATAGTATCATATAAACCAATATCCAAATATCCACCATATCTATCCATAAAATCAATATCATTAACCATAACCTTATCAACATATATATCATGAGATAAATACGTAGAACTAATATTCCTAATAACAGTATCCTTCTGCATATCAGTACCAATAACCCTATCCATCGAAAACTCAAATATCTCCCAAATACTTTCAGTCATCATAGCAAAAGAAAAAATAAATAATATCACAAAATAAATACTTTTCTTAATATTAAAATATCTTATCAAATATAATCCAACATAAGAAATAACAAAAGAAAAATAAGTATGCATAACAATATCAAACCACCATACATCAACATAAAAATGATATATTTCTCCCAATATCTCAGTACTAAGAATAAAAACATATATAAGTATCTTAATACCATTACCAAACCCTATCTTCTTACCAATAACATTAGTAATAACCATAAATATCAAAGATAATACACAAGCAAAAATAGTAGTCATATTCCACTTAATTAACCCACTAATCAAATAAAACATAACTACTATCAAATATAATAAATCAATTTTTTTCATATACTCACCTATCAAAGTATATGATTATTTTTCTTCCATATCAGTAATTTTTCTATAATTACTTAACTTTCCTCCTATTAAATTAAAACTATCCTTATAAATAACCTTATCTAATGAAACATCAATATTCATATAATCATTCTTAACATAAACATTTTCATTACCAAGTTCTATAGTAACATATTTATCATTACTATAATCATAGTATTCAACCATATTAAGATAAGAACAACTAACATAAGACATAGGACTAAGAATAATTTCTTTATCACCAACAATCAAAGTAACCTCATCAAGGAAGAAATATAAATCCTTACCATCATATAAAAACATATGGTCAAAAGACTTATCTAGTCTTTTAATTCTCAAATAATTCAAATCATAATTAGTATATACTTCAGATAAAGCATCAACAACATATGCTTTATCATTTAAAGGAAAGAAAGCCATCATCTCCTTAGGAAATATAACATCTGCTCCCTCTTTCTTTTTAACATATACTGGTGTACTATCTAAATTAACAGAAAATTCTTTAGCCTCAAAATTAAGAATAACTTTCTTTCTATTCCTACCAACTTTAGCAGTATATTCCATCTTATTACCAGAAAAATATTGATAAACCTTAGTATCAGTAACAATAGCATACCTATTATTTTTATATTCCATAGCATAAAGAATAACCGCTATCAAAATAACAATCACTAAAAATGCTGGAATCAAAATACTATAATATTTTTTAATAAATTCTTTCATAACAATACCTCCTAGTATATAAATTTATCACTAGATCTAACACCACTAATAATTCTTCCACCAGCTTTAATATCAGATAAAATAAGTTCAACCATATCACCACTACTAGCAGAAATAGAAACACTATCAGTAGTATTACCATTAATACTAACACTATTACTACTAACAACCTCATTATTAACCTTAACAGTAAGAGTACCAGATTCAATATTATAGCTATTATCAGTAGTAATCAAATAACTAATCTTACCAAAACTAACATTAGTAGTCTTAATATTAACCTTAGGTCTCTTAGTAGCAATCGTAATATCATCAAAAGTATCTATAACCTCATTACCATCCTCAATATAAGAATATTTAAACCTAATTCTATAAGTAGTATTAGGAAAAATATTAGTAAACTCATACCTAGTATCATTTTTATTTAAATAAATAGTATTAATCTTATTACTACCAGCTTCTTCTACTTCCATATAAACATTAGTATATTCATTATAAGGATCATATACAACATAATCAACTACAATCTTACTAACACTACTAGTAACAGAAATAACTGAAGTTCTCTTAGTAGCCTTCTTAATTTCTTCAATAACATTACCAGAATTATTATTCTTACCATCATCAGTACCCTTATTATCTCCTGTAGTACCATTACCACCAATAGTATTATCAGTAATATTAGTAACCCCATCATTAGAAGAACTATTATCATTTTCTTCAGGAATCAAATCTTCTTTAGTATAAGTATTAGAAGAACCAATAATTTTCTTTAAATCAATCTTATTACTACCATAAGTAAGAATCTCATTAGCAATATCAAAAGTATAATTAGAAGTAACAATAGAAGTAGCTGCAAATGCCTTTAAATTAACCTTATGATTAACTAAAGTAGCATTACCAACTTTATCCAAGTCAATCATTAAAAACTCATTAGTAGATAAAAGACCATCAGAAGTTTTAATATCTTTATCAACAACCAAATACTTTCTATCCGCTAACTTATAAAACTTCGTAATAACCGAACTCTTAATAACAGTTTCACCATCAGTAACATCAATCAAATCACCAGAACCAATTTCATAATATTTTCCATATAAAATAATTTCTCCAGTCTTTTCATTATAACTAATAGCAGTATTACCAAGTTCATAATTATTATCTTTAAACTTAAGATAATACTCATTATTCCATTTTTTTTTAATAGTACTATCTTCAGTAACTTTAATAATAGACTTATCCTTATCAAAAACTAAAGCCCCATCATGAACAGTATATTCCTTTTTATCACTTGATAAAAACAATTTAATAACTAGAGAAAACATGATTATAATTATAATCGAAATTCCTATAATTATTCCAATGTTTCTCTTATTCTTAATATCATATTTTCTCATATTATTTTACGACCTTTCCTATTTATTTTCATTTTTAAACGAATAATCAAATGTAGTCTTATCTCCTAATTTAAGAACACTAATATTACCATCATCATCCAAATAATAATAAGTAATATTAATAGTATTATTAACACCAAGTTCCTTACCATCAGGAATAGCAATATCAAGATAAGGATATCTATCACTATCTAATTTAAAAGTAATCTCATCACCACTAGTATTAGTAGTCTTACCAATAACACCAGAGGCAATTCTTTCACCACCCTGAACAGTAATACTATATTCAATACCTTTTATCTTTTCATTTAAGTTAGCAGCTCCTACAAATGTAAGATGTACCTCTTTTTTAGAAACTGCAGTTGGAGTAACAGCTCCAAGAGAAAATCCTAAATCACTCTTAGTATATTGACTCTTTCTAACATATACTTTTGATAATTTTTCACTATCATTAAGTGATACATTATTGCGATAAACATCAGCATAAGCATATATAACATAATTAGTATCAGCCTTCAAATTATCAAAAGTAACTTCTACCACTAAGCCATCATTAACAGGATTAACAGTACATGATTTACCATTACCAAAAGTACAAGTATTATTTTTCATATCAACAGTAACTTGACAATCTTTTGGATTAGAACAAACATTTTTATAAGATGTATCTTGAAGTTCAATATAATATTTACCATCAGTAATAACTCTATTACTATCAATAACCGTAATCTTATACTTAATACTGTGTTTATAATCTTCAGAAATAATAGCCTCTTGTTTATTAACCGTAATAGATGGATTTCTAAGTTCAGCAACATCCATATATATTTTATCAGTAGAAACCTGTTTAATAACATCATTATATAATTCTAATTTTCTATGTAAATCAGTAGTAACAGCATAAACTTTTAAAGTATAATAATTAGCTCCAAATACAAAATCATTACCAGAAATATCTTTGTCATAAGAAGCAGATATAGCTCCACTTTTAGATACAGAGAAATCACCATTAACAATAGTACCATCATACTTTTTATTACCATCTATATCATATATTTCATATAAAATATCAAAATTAACATCAGTATAAAGATTATATTTCATATTTAATACTCTCTTACTATAAGTATCATCCCCAATACTAGAAGTATATTTAAGATTTAAACCTTTAAGAATCTTATCCTTATTTAAAGTACTAAAACTACTCTTAAATTCAACATATCCACTTCTACCATTATCAAATAAAGGTGTTTTGACCTTAGTACCATTTTTATTCATATCAGCAGATATCTTATAAACATAACTAGTATCAGGATCAAGTCCAGTAACAACTACCTTACCTAAATCATCATAATAAGTCTCTTCTGTTTTAACAAAAGTTTCATCTTCACATTCAGTTCCCTCTTCACAAACATTTTTCTTATAAATATCAATATAAAATTTATACTTACTATCAGTTTTAACAAAATCGCTCTTTAAAGTTTCCTCATCAACTGATAAATCAATATTAAATATACCACCATTAATTAATGAACTAACACTAGCACTAACTTTAGGAGTAAAACTAGTAAATTTAAAATTGTTATTATCAGTATTAATATCAACCATATCAACAACCTTAAGATTAATACTACCTACATCCGTTCTAAATATACCATTTCTAATAAATGCAAATCCTGTTTCCAAAGTATTAATATCTCCAAAAGAAACAAACTTATTATTATCAATATCAATCATATTATTTACATTAAATTTCCAAGTAGCAGTACCAACATCACCTTTAATTAATTCACTTCCTAATATTCCCATAGGCTTAATAGAAGTATTAAATACAACATTACTACCATTACTCTGAACATAGATATATTTACCATTACTATCAGTACCATTATTTTGATATAAATAACCAACTTTATTAGCATCTTTATCAGATACCAAGCCTAAGTTTTTAAAGTAATCACCTACTAAAGATTTTTGACTAAAACCAACATAACCAGTATCATAAAAAGCCTTTAAACTAACCTTAACATCCTTACCTTTTAAATCAACACCAGTCTTATTTTTATCGCTCTTAGTGAGTTCAGCATAATCCACAATAAAGCATTTCTTATCACCACAATCTTTAATATCACTAGCTTTAAAATCAGAAATAACTTTTTCATATTTATCTTTACCAGAACTCAAAGTAAGTAAATAAGCTGATACCCTATCCAAGAAATCATTATCTTCTAAAACAATCTTTAATCTATTATCAAAATTACCATATTCTAAACTATAACTTAAATTAGCAGTCTTTCCATCATGATATCCATCAAAATAATACTTATCTAAAACAACTTTACTAGCATCACTACCCTTTAAATTTCTTCTACTATAACTAATAGAATATATATCAGAAGAATTCAAATTAGATAGAGTAACATCTTTAAAAGTATCTGCTACTTCTATTACACTAGAATAACTATTATCTTCAATATCATAATATAATAAGTATTTACCAGATTCCTCATCTTTTTCTAAAGCATTATCAATATCAGTAATTAAATATTTATAAGTAATAGAATTACTAGTACTATTATCAATATATAACTTAAATACTGGATCTTTCTTTATGGCATTAAATAGTCCACTAGTAGGCATACTAGAAGGAAAAGTACTATCAGCTTTACCATCATTATCAGTATCAAGATTAATAATAAAAGCAAACTTATAAGTATTACCTCTTCTAAGATCATTATCTTCTACTGAAGAATCAGTACCATAATCCAAGAAAAAATAAGCATCAACAGTATTATCATTATTAAAAGCAATATCTTTAGTAGTAATAACATTACCATCTTTATTATAAACATAGAATTTAACATTCTTAATAGGATTATCAACTAGTTTAAGTACACTACTAATCTTGTCACTATCAAAATTAGCAGTTACTTTATATCCTCTTATAGTATCTTTATCAAGTCTACTATCATATGAAATACCAGCATAATCACCAGAATTAGTCATATTATTAGTAATTTCTTTAACAATAATTTCCGGATTACTAACCTCATCTTCAAGTAAAAGAATAGAAGGTGTTTTAAATACATACATATTATTTAATATTGTAAACTCATTAGTCCCAGTTTCATCAAAAGCATCAGTAACTTCTATAGTATAATTCTTATATAATTTACCACCAGATATTTCTCTTAAAGCATCTAAGTTTTCAATACCAAACATATTAGAAGTTAAAGTAAATTCCTTATTATAATATAAATCTCTAATATTTTCCGTAGTAGTAAAACTACCAATAGGTTCAGGTAAAGAAACATTTTTAACATTACCTGCATATAAATTAAATGTAATAGAAGATACTTTATCAATAGAATTATCACTAGGCTCAGTACTTACCATTTCAGTATTAACAGAAATTGGCGTATCAAAACTATAACTATTATCTTTCCAATTTTGCATCATTAAAGCCTTAGTGCCATCAGTCTTAGCAGTAAAACTACCAATATATTCACTACTTCTAAGTCCTTCACCATTTTGCATATCAATATCAGCATAAACTTCAAAAGTATATAAAGTATTCTCAGTAAGACCTTTAAGTAATAAATCATAAGTTAATGTATTATCATCATGATTAGTAAATGATACACCATTAATAGTCTTCTTAACATTATCAGGCCCATAATACTTAATAATAAAGTCATTTTCTTTATTAGCACATTTTCTCTCATTATTAGGTATTGTACATCCCTCATCTTTTATAGTAACAACACCACCAATTTGATTAAATGAAATAAGTTCATCATCTGGAGTAAACTCTAATGTAGGTTTCCCAACAATTTGAAAATAATTACTATATCCAGTTTCAATTTGATTATTCTTATAATTATCATAATAGTCAACTACTACTTTGAAACGATAATCAACATTACTAACAAGCCCATTTTCACCAAGTTTTAATTTTTGTTCTTTTAATTCATTACTACTAAAACTATAAACAGGCTCAGCAGTAGAAATACTCTCCTCCTTTATATCTTTAGCGTTATATATTTCATAAGTATACTTAGTAATACTCTTATCTTCATCAGTAGGTTTATCCATCGAAAGAGTAAACTCTTTACCATCATTACTAACCTTTACAGAAATATCACCAAGTACAGGTTTTTCTTTTAAAGTAGTATCACTAGTATTAATAGTATAAACATCAGAATAATTCAAATTATTAAATACTACAGAATCAACTTTAATATTATATGTAGTATTTTTTTTCAAATCATCAAAAGTAACAGTATTATCATCAGAATTAGATACTATAACAGGTTCACTACAAGATTTACCATCACTACCACAAATACTTACACTAGCAGACTTAACATTACTACTACCAAAATCAATTGAATAAGATAATGTATCAGTAGTAACATATTCTCTAACTAAACTTAAGTCTAAAGTATCAGTTCTAAATATCTTTTGAAAATATTGAATACCAGTACTATTATTTTCTTCACTAACAGTCATAACATAATTAGTATCAGGACTCAAAGAACTAATAACAACATTTTGAATATCACTACTATTAGCAAGTATCTTAGTATAAACAGTTTTACCAGTAGTAGTATTAACAACATTAAATATTAAATTACCTTTAATAAAATCTCCTGTATCAATTACTTGAAAATTAGCTTCAAAAGAATTAATACCTGCTTTCGCACTAACTAAATCAACAGAAACCTCTTTCTTAATAACCGTTTTATTATCATCTACTTTGTTATCACCATTATTACCAGGAGTTGTATTTTCCTTACCATCAGTACCATTGCCATTTGGATTATTACTAGTATTATCTTTACCTTCAGTATCTCCTTTATTATCTTTTTTGTCATCTTTAACTTTACCATCACTAGGAGTAATATTAATATTTTCATTACCATCAATTGTCATCTCATTAAGTGATAATTTACTATTATCATCTAAATAAACATTTTTATCTCCAAGATCAATTTTAATATTATTTCCCACATAAATAGTAGTACCATCACTAACAGTCTGATAACTACCCTCTTGATTTTCTATTTTAACAACTCCATCTTCTACAAATAATATTTCAAAATAATCACCACTTACTGTTTCATTACTACCAGCAAGTTTAATTTTAATATCTTTTCCAACAACAATATATTTATTATCAGTAATTTTACCAAGAAAATTACCAAACACTAAAGTCTTATCAGCGGTTTCAATATAATAACCACCATTATTATACTTAATAATAGAAGCATCAGTAATATTATAATATGGTACTAAAGAAGTACTAATATTATCTAAATCTAATATAACACCATTTTTCATAAAAGATAAAGAATTATCTAAATAATGAATAAAATTATTCTTATCAACATTAACTTCTTTATTATCTACATTCTTAAAAACATATTCTTCAAAAACATTTTCTTTATATACAGTATTGTCTTTAAAATAAAGTTTGTCACTCTTACTAGCAGTACTATTAATAATATATCCAGCACTATAAAATTCTTTACTAGATTTTCTAGTAAGAAATATAACTCCAATCGTCAAAATAATTAAAGCAACAATACTAATAACTAAAATGATCCAAAAACTTTTTCCACCAATTTTTTTCATTTTTATCACCGATACCTATTCTTATTAAATTATAACAAAATACACTATAAAAGTCAATTAGTACAAAATAGAAAAAAATAAACTTTTTTTAATTTAGAGGTTTACAAATAAAAAAAAATATAATATAATATTAAATGTATTTGACAGATGTCTCCTTAGCTCAGTTGGTAGAGCAACTGACTCTTAATCAGTGGGTCTAGGGTTCGAATCCCTAACGCCCCACCATTTTAATTTTTTTTATAAAAATCTCTTGTAATGTTGGTTTTTATATGATATAATGTAGAAGCAATTCAAAAAATGGGCTTGTAGCTCAGGTGGTTAGAGCGCACGCCTGATAAGCGTGAGGTCGATGGTTCAAGTCCATTCAGGCCCACCATTTTTTGGCCAGTTGGTGAAGTGGCTTAACACACTGCCCTTTCACGGCAGCATTCATGGATTCGAATTCCATACTGGTCACCATTGTAAATATTAAAACTCTTGAATAATCAAGAGTTTTTATTTTTCATCAAAGACATTAGAAATAACTATTCCACATATCATAAATATAATTCCAATAATCAAATCACTAATATATACCTTAGTTTTAAATATCTGTATAATAAGAAGAACTACACTAGAAATAAACATTCCAAGTATAAAAGCATACATCTTATTATTATGTTTTCTAAATAAATAATCAACAACTTTAACAAGTAAAATAACTGTAACTATAGTGCCAATAACAAAAGGTATAATAATTCTAATATTAGTAATATTACCAATAGAATAAACAATAATATCATAAGTACCAAACAACATAAGTAAAGCAGTTCCACTTATTCCCGGTATAATACTACCAATAGCTTCAAATATACCAGAAACAAAAAACATAATAAAATCAAAAAAATTATTTTTAATAACATAACTATTATTAATATTTAAAATAACAATAAGAAAAAAAATAACAAAACTAATAATACTAATATAATAATCACTCTTGTTAACCTTATTAACAATAAAAGAAAAGCCTCCAATTATAAGACCAATAAAGAAAAGCATCGTTATAACATAATACTTATCTAAACACAAACTAATAATCTTACTAAATAAAATAATTGATACTATAACTCCAATAACTATCGGAAATAAATACTTAATAGCAGCTTTAATATTATTCTTAAAATTACAAATATAAAAAATAGCCTTATCATAAACACCCATAATAGTAGCAAGCATAGCTCCACTTACTCCTGGTATAATCTTACCAATACCAATAATAAAACCTTTTATAAAATTTATCATTAATGTATCTCTTTACATACTCCAGGATTTGGTTTATAAAAACAATGATTTTTATATTTACCGGCAAAATTCTGCCCCCACCAAGTACTAGTACAACTAGTTCCACTTTTAGGAGCATAAAACCACAAGGCATTAGTAGCAGGATAATAATATTCTCCTCTTATAACTCTCTCGGCAAGTTCACTTTCTTTAGCAGTAGGATTACCATAAAATAAAGAACTACTAGTTCCTGAAAAACCACCTGGACTTTGATAAACCATCTCTGAGATAGTTCTAATATCTTTAAAAGTAAGACAATCCGCTAGTACTCTATTAATACCAACATTACCAACCATAAGCATACCAAGATCTCCCTCACCAACTGCCTCTGCTCTCATAAGTCTAGCAAGTAATTCTTTTTCTTTAGTAGTATATTTAACAATCATAACATCACCACTAAATTATATGATAAAATTAAAAAATAAATCAAAAAAACTCACACTATGGTGAATTTTTATTATTCTAATATCAATTTAATAGCCTCTTGAAGTTGATTGTCATTCTCAGTAGTAGGATTATTAAAATATTCCTCATTTAACTCAACAACCTTAGTAGGAGTAACACCAACCTCATTAATAGAATTACCATCAGGAGTTAACCATTTCTGAGTAGTATACTTAATCATACTACCATCTAAAAGTTTCTTAGTTTGTTGTACAGTACCTTTACCATAACTATTAGTACCAACAATATCTCCACCATAACTCTCTTTAATAGCGGAAGCAAGTATTTCACTCGCCGAAGCACTACCACCATTAATAAGAACAACAATATCGTATTTTCTTTTTTCTTTAGTAGTATCCTTCTTCTTAACCTTTCCCTTAGAATCTTCTAACTGATAAATAACCTTTCCCTTATCTAAAAATAAATTACATATATCAGTAACTGAAGATAAATAACCACCACTATTGTCTCTAACATCAATAATAAGATCATCAATATTACTCTTTTCTAATTCATCTAATTTATTCTTAAATTGTTTATAAGAATTACTAGCAAATAAAGAAATCTTAATATATCCAATTTTCTTACTATCTTGTTCAATAACTTTACCACTAACATGAGGAATTTCAACTTTACTCAAATTAATAGAAATATCCTTTTCTTCACTATCTCTTTTAACAGTAAGAACAATTTTAGATTTACCACTATTCTTAATATAATTAGAAATGTCATTACTATTTTTACCTTCATAACTTTCACCATCAACCTTAAGAATAATATCTCCTACCTTAAGTCCTGCTTTATAAGAAGGTGAATCTTCAAACATATCAATAACACTAATAGTACCATCTTCTAAAGTAGCAACAGTACATCCGATACCTTCATAACTACCATTAATAGTTTCATCAAAAGAACTAGTACTATCTATATCACTATAACTAGTAAAAGTATCACCTACTGAAGAAATCATTCCTTCTACTGCCCCATCTATTAGTTTATCTCTATCAAGTTCTCCATAATAATTATCAACAATAGCATAATACGTATCAACAACCTTCTTTAAATCTTTAGTAACTGCTAAATAATTCTTCCCAGTAATTATACTAATACACCCAAAACACATAAGAATACCAATACCAATAGAAAATATCATTACAATAATAACTTCTTTTGAAGTATATAATTCTTTTTCTTTAGTTTTATTATCATTAACTATCTCTACTTTTTTCTCTTTTACTTTGTTATTACTATCTTTTTTCCTCTTTATATCTTTTTTATTATTAATCCTAGTCACACTATCATCTCCATACTAATTTTACCACATAAAAAATAAAAAAGATATAATTAAATAAATAATTATACACTTTTTATAATAAGATAATAACCCAAATAACTAATAATACCACATATATAAAATACCATACTTATAACTAAAAACTGATTAAATATAACATTAATAACATTACTAATATTAATAAAATAAATATTACTCTTAATAATAAACTTAAATATTAATCCAATAACAATAATAAAACTACCAGAAATAATAAAAGTATCTCCTAATCTTCTTAATATATTAATCTTATTCTTTTCCAAAACAAATAATAAAGCAATAATAACAAAAATAATTATAAATAAAATAATCATAAATCACTAATAAGATTAACATCTAAATCATAAATATAATCACTAATATCACTTCTATATACATTACTCTTATCAATTACCTTATTCTTAAGTATATTATTAATACTATCATCATTATTAACATCATTAACAATCATATTATAAATATCATCATTACTAAGTTTAGTACCACCTCTTAACTTATAACTAACAACATTATCAAGTACTGTCTTCAAACTATCATTAAGATAACTAGAATTCATTAAAACATCCATCTCACTATCATTAATATTAAGTTCATCTCTAACATCATAATAAGTACTATTATAATTACCATTATCATCACTAAGTAAATTCTTAATATTAATAACATTAACTATCTTATCTACTCCATTATCACTAACAACATTAATAATAACAGCATAAGTCCCCATAATAGTACTAACTCCCACAAGTAATACTAATAAAACACTAATAATAATCTTCTTCATATATATTTCACCATTATTATTATCTACAAAATTTTTATTAATATTCAAAAAAACTTAATTATATTAAATTAGAAGAGCCATAATTTCTTTTTTATTATATTTTAAGAAACATCACCTTTTGTATATAAAATTGTACATACTGTACTAGAAGTAACTCTATCTATTCTCGCTGTTACACTCTGCGTATTTACTGTGCCTGATACAGTACCGTTAAATTTTAAAGTTGCTACTTGATTATTTGTACATGAAATTGATGATGGCTTATAAGCATTAGATAAAGTAGGTGCTGTGAATGAATATGCAAATGGTAGTGTTGGAGCAATAGATTTAGATGTCATTTGAGTAATTGTTCCCGAAACATTTTTTTGCAATACAACACTATATGCTTCAACAACAGTTCCTGCTTTTTGCCATATGGCATATAATGTAGTATTAGCATCAATAGTAAAAAGTTCTCCAGCACTATAAGTTGCAGTAGTGGCATTTTTAGTAGTACTCCAACCTAAAAAAGTATAATTACTTCTAGTAGGTGTGACATTACTTAAAGTTATTGCTTCACCTTTAAGCTTTGTTTGAGGCTCTGGAGTACTAGAAGTTCCTCCGTTAAGATCATAACTTATAGTATATTCTTTTGTTTCAGTATAAACAGCCTGTCCATCAATAACAATCTTAGAATTAAAAGTCTTACCTATCTGGCTATTAGGAGTACTTATACTAAGCCATACTCTAACACTAATATCTATACTCTCACCAGCAGCTAGTGTAACATCTTTTTTTATAATACCATTAGATAAACTAGACAAAGTAGTAACACTACCATCATCTACTTTTAATTTAATATATTGTGAACCAATAGTAGTACTACTACTACCAGTAGACAATAATTTAATATTAAACTTATAATTCAAATTACCAGTATTAGTAATAGTAAAAGTATAAGGTGTATTAGTAGAACCAACACTATCTTCTACCGGTAAAGCATCAGATAAACTAATAGTACTACCTTTACTACTAGCGGTTATAGATAAAGTACCAGTAGAATATCCTTCAGTATTCTTAGAAGTTTCTTCATGATAAAATAATGAATAAGTAGAATTAAGTAACGAAAATCCTATCAAAGAAACTGCAATAGCAGCAACTACAATAATAATCTTCTTTTTATTTTTCATAAAAACTTCTTTATCCATAATTATCCTTTCCTTTCATTATTTAGATTCAATATAAACTTTCATAGTCCCAACAAAACCGCTATTCATATACTCATTAGTTATATCTTCATAACTAACCCACATACCAACTCGAACAGTTAATTCACTTAATTTATCAATCTTACCCTCATAAATTAAATAATTATTTTTACCATTTTTAATACCACTAGTATTATCTAATTTCTTATCAAGAACATTATTAATAATCTTATTACCATTAACATATATATTATAATTAATATATTTACTAGGTAATTTTTTACTAATTTTATACTTATCATAATTATTACTTTCTTCAAGTACTATCATATAATTAGACACAGTATTATTCTTATTTTCTAATTTAATATCTTTAATATCCATAATATCTTTAATTTCAATAACATCTTTCTTATCATTATCAATAATCTCAAAAATATTATCATTATATCTAATATGTTCACTATTTTTTACCATAACATTAAGATTATTATAAATAATTTCAGCATATCCATTATCATAATATATAATTTTAATATTATCTTTAGTTTTCTTTTCATCAACTTTAGCATACTTAATATCATCAACAATTATATAATCTTTTTCTTTTATAGTACCATCTGAATATGTATATTTATTTCCCTTTTTTGATATAGGAGTACTAACACCACTTAAAGTAGTAAAGAATTCATCATCATTACTTGTAATATCACTATTTCTAACAAATAATTCAACTTTATCTTTTATAACTATAACACTACCATCAGATAAATAAATAAGATTAATATTATATTTATCATTTTTCTTATATTCACCACTTAAATCATTAGTAATAGCCTTAGAATCAATTACTCCATTTTCAGTTATACCATAATTACCATTAACTGAATATATTCTTTTATAACTACCATCATCATATTTTACAATAGCAGTCCTATCAGAATAAAAAGTAATAGTAGCATTTTTAATAGAAACCTCTTTTAATTTAATAACAACACCTCTTAAATTATTATCTTGTATTAAATTACTATCAAAAACTTTTTCAGCATATTCTTTAGTAATAGGAGTACCATTTACAATACTATTATCATCTCCATCAAAAGAAACAACTACACCATTTTGTTCATACATAACAATAGAAGATTCTTTCATATTACCAAATATCAAAGTAATAGCAATAATAAATACTGATACCGATAAAAGAAGAGAAATAGCAAGTAAAAGTCTTCCATTCTTAATAAGAAAAAGAACAAAAGGACTATGATATTTTCTTTCTTCTTCTAAAGTTATTTTATTTTCATCTTCGTCATATTTTTTAACAAAGAATTTATTATTCCTAATCATAATTTCACCTTCTTACAATTGATACTTCACTCTTTTTCTTAACAACTTTATTTTTAACATTTTTACCTAATTTAACAATATCATATGATAGTATTGCTAAACATGGAATTAAAACAACGATAATAAGTCCACCTTTAGTAGCAAGTATACTCTGAATATATCCAATTTTAGGTATCTTAAAAATAACTTCACCAATAATATTAGTATCCTCAGCTAAAGTAAAATCAGCAGTATTATTAGCATCTCCCTTAGTCTGAAAAGTATATTTATTAGTAGTAGCATCATAATATTTTGCTTTAACTCTATGCGTAACAATTATATTAGAAAGTCTAGGATCTGAAGATAAGAAAGTAATAATATCACCAACTTCTAAATCTTTAGCCTCCCTCTTTTTTGTAACTACTACATCTTTAGGCATTATCTCAGGAACCATTGACCCAGTAAGTACAACATAAGCATTATAAATAGGAGGCGATGTATCCCCTTTAGCAGCTCTAATCTTAATGTCCGCAACATAAGCAAGAAGCATAAGACCAACTAGTAATAACCAAATAAATATAGCATATGATATAACACTAGTAATAAACCTAAGTGGCTTTATTTTTTCTTTAGTGATATGTACTTTATAATGTCTTACTCCAAAATAATTATTATTAATATCTAAATATGAATCCATACTCTCACTCCTATTTTACTCTAAAGTAATTATACAGTAAAATTACAAATATTACAATATTTTTATCAAAAAAAATTGACAAAGAAACATCTGTTTGATATAATTAACTATGTAATGGGGCTGCTTATGGCTTCGACGAAAATATAAGTATTTAATTAGCAAGACGTGCTCTTCGCGTAAAGAAGAAAATTAAACATAACTGGAAACAGCTATAAAAACGCTGTTGCTTATGCCTAACCAATAGGCAGCAACAGGTTCTACTAATTCTTTGTCTGTGAGAATTAGCTAGGACTTATAAAGCAGACTATATTATGATTTAAGTTTAGACTTCATAACGAATAACTATAAACTAGCAAGTAATTACGATTGTAGGTTGTCTATTTACTTTGCGAATCTGATAACCTAATAATCTTGTAGAAGGTTAAATAACTTTATTTGCGGACAGGGGTTCGAGTCCCCTCAGCTCCACCAAGTTGATACTAAACTCGAACTTTTCGAGTAGTAATAAATGCTAACTAGAAATAGTTTTTTTTAATTTAAGAAATGAAAATAATTATATGATAATTTTGATTTACATAATATAGCAAATAACACATCAAAAGAACAAGAAACAATTGATTATTTATATACAAAAAATTATGAATATGATGATATCAATTTCGATATTTAAAAAACGAGCTACAGCTCGTCGTAAAAGACCATTTTGTCGAAATGATAACACACTACGCTATTGGCAAAGCCAATAATGGTGTGCAAAGGGAAATTCATTTTGAAACCTTTTCTTATATTGAATTATTTATTTTTCTAAAGTAAATGTTAATAATTCAAAACATTTTTTAGCTTCCTCTTGAGAATTTGGATTTCCTAACAATATTCCTGTGTTTGAATCATCTATTTTAATTACATAATTAAATTCAGAATCATTATAAGAATAGAATGTATATGAAATTCCATCCTTAGTTCCACTATCTAGTATTCTTGCATTGGAATCACTATTGACAACATCAATATACTGATTATATCCATCAGTAGTTATAAAAGTTCCTTGACTCAACGTATTGCCATTTTTTGATATTGTAAATGGTAAATCAGAAGATAAATCATATCCATCAGTAGTATTTAGTTGAACCTTTACTTTGTCGCCTGTTTCAACAGTAAATGTATATGATTTACTTTTTGTACATCCTGTTAGTGTTAATAACATAACTCCAATTATTGCTAAAGACATAAATACTTTTTTCACGATTTCACCTCCTTTGTATAATGCCATATTTCTTTATTGTTTGAATATATAAAATAATCTGTACTATCACGATCAAGAGAAACTGTTATAGAATATCCATTACCATAATAGGTTGATGGAGTTGAATATGGTTCTCTTTCTTTTGCATTAATTATTTCTCCATTATCCTTAATAGAATTGACATCCTCAATTAACTCTTTTAAATTAACTTCATCAGTTTTTTTGTTATTAGCTATGCTATAACCTAATATTATTCCTATTATAAACATTAAAAATATTACTATTATCAAAATTAATGTTTTTTTATTCATATTCTACCTCCTTTAATTTTATAATTAACCAAGCAAAGCTATTAAAATTCCACATATTATTAAAAATGCTCCTATACCAATAGCACCTAAATAAGCATCTTTTTTATGCTTTTTTTGTAAATCATATAGTTTTTCGTTACAAAAATGTATATAATATTCAACTTTTTGACTAGTGATACTAAAACTTGATTTTCCATTATATTTCCAATAATATATTTTTTCTTTTGTACCAAATTTAGGAATATGGTATTTATTAGGAAAAAAAGTGCCAGATGAAATCATATCATCCATGCCTAATACTTCTTTGCCAGTTTCATCAGGAAATCCTACAATCCATCTATCACCTATAAAATCATGCATATGATAAACAGTTCCTGTTGCTACAGGATATTGTGAATAGTCCATTTCTTCATATTCTTTTTTTTCACACTTAAATTTTTTGGTTGCCATTATGATTATACCAATACCTATTATTAGAAATATAATACCTCCTAATATATGCATTTTATCATCCTCCTACAGATTTTAGATCTATGCTCTTCTGTTGTTATTATATCACGTAAACATATAATTCTTTCAAAAAAACATGTCAATTTTACAAAAAATGTAGTATAAGTTGTAAAGGTAGTAATTATTACTGTCTAAATATTTGTGCCTAGTGGTTGTTGTACTTCCACCAAAAGGGCACCATTAGAAAATAAAGCGAACTTTTTCTACTTTACAGAAAACTTCGCTATAACATAAATTTAAATTTATTTAAAAAGAACTATAATGAATTTACTCATTATAGTTCTTTTTTATCATTAACAAATAAATTATTAACATTCTTTGAAGGCATAAGTACATATACATCATGATCTATCTTAATATTATAACTACCACTCATATCATCAAAAGATTCACCATCAATACATAAAGGTTTCTTCAAAGGACTATTAAATTTTATTTTAATATTATCAGTTTGATAAAAATAAAATCCCGGTATTTTACTAGCATCATATAAAGCAAAGAAATATAAAGTCTTAACAATATCTTTAAGTTTAGTAATATTACAAAGCAATACTTCAAATTTATTATCATCAAGTTTAATATCTTTATAAAAATTATTAATACCCGCTACTCTATTAGCATTAGTAATAAGAGCAAAAGAGAATAATCCTCTATATTTTTCATTATCTACTTCATAAGTAATATCATATAATTTAACTTTTCTAAAAAAATCTCTAGCCCCTTCTCTAATATATGCAAGATGTCCTATTCTTTTTTTTAACTCTCTAGGAGTCTCATAAGGAATATTCATAAATTTACCAAAACCAGCAGAATAAACAAAAGGTTTATCATTAATAGTACAAATATCTATTCTTTTAACTTTTCCATTTAAGGCTAGTTTCAAATTATTAAGCATATTTTTACCATATCCCCACATAGCACCAACATCATTCGTAGTCCCTGAAGGTAAATGACATAAAACAATTCTATCTTTTCTCATAAAATTACCCGTCATAACCTCATTAAAAGTACCATCTCCACCAATAGAAACAACAAGATCACACTTATCAATATTAGCTACAATACTAGTGGCATCTCCCTTATATTTAGTCTTTTCTATTATAACAGAATAATCATATTCATTAAGTATTTTTTCAATCTTTGGTAAAGTAACTTCTTTATTATACTTACCAGAATTAGGATTATAAACAACTAAGCATTTCTTCATAAAAAAATCACCCTCATCTATATCTTATCATATGTTAAAGAAAAAAGGAATATCAATCTTATTCCTTTACTTCTTTTTCTGTCTTTTTGTCTACTTTCTTTTTCTTTTTATCTACCATTATATCATAATGTTCTCTAACCTGTTCTTCTATTTCATTAGCAATATTTTTGTTTTCCTTTAAATATAACTTAGCATTTTCTTTACCTTGACCTATCTTATTACCTTTATAAGCATACCAAGCACCACTTTTTTCAACAATGCCAATTTCTGAAGCCAAATCAAGTAATTCTCCTTCTTTAGATACTCCTTCACCATACATAATATCCACAACAGCAGTCTTAAATGGAGGAGCTACTTTATTTTTAACAACTTTAACAGTAGTTTTATTTCCAATAACATCAGAACCAGTTTTTAATTGTTCTCCCCTTCTAATATCAAGTCTAACAGATGCATAATACTTAAGTGCTTTACCACCAGGAGTAGTCTCAGGATTACCAAACATGATACCTACTTTTTCTCTTAGCTGATTAATAAAGATAACAATAGTATTAGTCTTATTAATAGAACCAGATAATTTTCTAAGAGCCTGACTCATTAATCTTGCTTGAAGTCCAACATGTGAGTCTCCCATTTCACCATCAATTTCTGCTTGAGGTACTAAAGCCGCTACTGAGTCAATAACTATAATAGAAACAGCTTCACTCTTAACAAGAGCATCACAAATTTCAAGAGCTTGCTCACCAGTATCAGGTTGTGATAACAATAATTCATCAGTATTAACTCCTAAGTTATGAGCATAAACAGGATCTAAAGAATGCTCTGCATCAATAAAAGCAGCTCTGCCACCATTTTTTTGTACTTCTGCAATAGCATGAAGTGCAAAAGTAGTTTTACCTGAAGACTCAGGTCCATAAATTTCAATTATTCTTCCTTTAGGATATCCTCCTGCTCCAAGAGCAATGTCTAAGCTAAGAGATCCACTAGGAGAAACTTCTATCTCTTTATGTTCTTGCTCTCCAAGTTTCATAATAGCCCCTTTTCCGAATTGTTTTTCGATATCAGCAAGTACTTGTTCTAATGCTGTATCTTTTTCTACATTTTTTGCCATAATTTCCTCTCTTTCAACACACTTTCCTTAATTACAATATAATTGTACAATACTTTTTTTAACTTGTCAATACTTTTTAATACATTTGTTCGTATTTTTTTACAAAATAAAAAAAGATAAATATTATCTATCTTTTAAATATGGCTTAGCCATCATATAATACTTAACACCAGATATAACTGATAGAATAGCAGCAAGTGCTAATAAGAAATCAGATATTCTAAGTGAAATAAGTTCAAATGGTAAATTATAAAATAACGTTAATATTATGCCAATCATCAAAGTAGCAGTTTTAACTTTAGCTATTCCTATAGCAGCAACAGCATGTCCTTTATTACCAATGACCATTTTAATAGAATCAACTACTATATCTCTAGCAATAATAACTACTACAATAGCGGCACTAATTTTGCCACTACAGCCTAGTATAATTAATACTGAATTAGTAAGTAATTTATCACTAATAGCATCAACCATCTTACCAAAGTCAGTAACCATATTATATTTTCTTGCTATATAACCATCTAAAAAGTCAGTAAATGAAGCAATTATAAATAATACTCCTACTATAATATATTTTAAATCAATTAATATTTTACCACCTATTAAATAAGTAGGAAAATCAATACCCATTTGATCAAATGGAAACAAGAGTAAAACTATAATAATAATAGACATTATTACCCTTGACATAGTTATTTTATTTGCTTTATTCATCACACTATCTCCTTATACTATATGTAATATCATTATCACTAAAATCATTTCCTTTATAATTACTAACTATAAAATATCCAACTACTATTAAAATAACAATCGCAGCAAGACCAATAATTATTTTAGGAACTTTAATTTTACTACTCTCCTTGGTATATGGAGAAATAGTATCATTATTCTCATTTTTATCCTTTTTAGCTTCCTTTATTAATTCAATTGGAATCTTTGAAGTCATATCAAATAAATATTCATTAAATTCATCTAATATTCTTTCACTATCTAATCCTAAATATTTAGCATAATCTCTAATAAAATATTTTAAATAAAATACATCTTTAAAATCTTCTGTTTTACCTTCCTCTATACTAGATATTTGACTAGGTCGCATCTTCAAATCTTCAGCAACTTCCTCAATAGAAAGACCATTTTCTTCTCTTTTGTCTTTTAATTTAAGACCTATATTTTTCATAATACTCCTTAATAATAATAATATCTTATAAGCCATGTTCTGTACCTATTACTAGGCGGTAAATATTTATCTATGACTATTGTCATTCCCTCTAGATTCAAATTCTCTAGTTTAGGATTCCCCTACCATAATTTGGGTTTCTCGCTTGTGGGGTTTACCTCGTTTCATTCTACTTATTTCTAAATAGACTCGTCTCTGTGGCACTTTTACACATCCTTTATCATAGTTACCCTTAGATAAAAGATAAGCCGTCAGTTACCTGCCTTAGGTTATTTTTTCCCTAAGCACAAACACTACTATCATCGCAGATAGTACGAGCATGGACTTTCCTCTACATATCAAGTATGCAGCATTTACCCAGATATATTATTGTTGTTCTTTACCTAATATGATTTTCTCAAGTTGTGATATTCTTCTTAATAAATCAACATTAGTAATTTCTTTTTCACCTATTCTAGCAGCTTCTATACTAGATTTTAAATTTCTTACTTCATTTTTCAAAACAGTATTTTCTTGAGCCAATTCTCTTTTTTCTTTTTCTAGACTCTTAATAATATTATTATATTCATTATAATCTTTAATAATAACATCTAGAAATTTATCAACTTCTTGAAGTCTATATCCTCTAGCATCAATTTTGAACTCTTTCTCCAAAATATCTTGCATTGTCAAAGTAATTCTATCATTATACATATCTAATCACCTCTACAATAAAATTATCTCAAAAAATACACCTTTTGTCAATTAAAAAGAAATCTTTTCAAAAATCAAATATATTTTATCACAATTTAAATATAATGTCAAAAAAAGAGTAAAAATTTTATTAGTACTTTTTACCACTTTTCTTCTCCTCTTCTTTTCTCATTCTTTCTATGTAATATTCATATATATATTTAGATAATTCTATAATATCTTTTGTTAAATCATCTATTTCTCCTATTACATTACTTAAACCCTCTTTTTGAATTCTATTAATATTCTTCATAACAATATTTTTATTTTCTAATGAAATATTATCAATAATATCAACCATTCTCTTATTATTTTCATCTAATCCACTAATAACCACAGAACCAAGCCATTCTTTAGGTACAATAAGTCCAAGTTTATTTCTAACACCATTATCTCTAGTAAAACCATCTAATTCTTTATTAAGTAATAACTTAGATATAGCAAAAACACATTGATCATCATCATATTTTTCTTTAGTTAAAGAAATACATTCTTCTAGTGTCTTATCTCCAATATCAATAATAGTTAGTTTAAGTTCATAAGGACTAAACTCTCTTACAATAATATCTCTTATTAAATCTCTTCTAGTAAATATATCAGTATTTCCATTCTTACAATAATCCATTAATAATCTATGTACATAATCAATATCATAATAATTAGAAAGTCTATAAATTACATATAATAATTTTTCTTTATTTTCGTAGAAGACAGAATTACCACCAATATTTTCTCCTCTTTTAACTTGAATACCCTCTAAATTTGCTTTATTTAAAGTACCTTCAAGATTACCAATTATTACATCAGCAATCTTTATAAAATCCCCTTCTTTTTTATAATCAATATTATAGTTATCATGTAAATATTCTGAATCATTAATACAAAGTAATACTTCTCTTTTAATAAAATTAACAAAATCTTCCATCGTACTCTTATCTAAAGAATTACTGTTTTTCTTAGTATTAAAATAACTATTCATAAGTAATGATAAAGTTTTATTATAAGATAGAGTACCATCATATGTCATTCCGACTTTACCATTACTAAGTATATATGGATTATAACTAACTAAAGAATTATAGTCTAATGAATTAACAAACTTACTTACCTTTTCTGCTTCTTCCATAGTACTTACTCTAACTACTAAAACATCATTACGCATCTCTTTAGCTATTTTACTCTGAGTAATAATATTTTCATCTATCATATAATTAAATACTAAACTAGTAACATTATATAAATTCTTTATATCACAAGCAATATATAATTTAATAGAAGTATTCATTTTATCATAAAAAGTTTTATCATCATAACTACCCCTATTCTCAATAGCAAAGAAATAGCCATTACTAAAACATTTAATCTTATCTTTCTTTCTAAAATCATTGCTTAATTGAGCTTGAATATTTATTAAATTATCATTACTAATTCTCATTTGCTTACCATCTTGAACATTAAATAAACTAAGTTCATAATAAATAGTATCAGGAGTTACTTCAAAGTCAGGATTTTGCATATAAATTTTCTTTATATGTTCAAAAAATAATTCTCTCTCTTCAATCTTACTCATCTTTTTTAATTTCCTTTACTAAGTCATCTAATTCTACAGTATCATCTAAAAATAATCTCATACTATTATCATCAATTTCTTCTTTAGATAGTTTACTAATCGTCTTTACTTTTTTACCATCTATCATAATTTCTACTTCTTCCATAACTACTCCTCACTTATTCTTTTATAATAATTAAATCTATTCATCGCCCACTTTTTCTGTTCTTCAAGGATCATATTAGCGTTATCACTATTAACATTCTTTAAATTAGCAAATCTATTCTCTGTCATTAAGTAATCTTCATATTTATTAAAATCAGGATTTTTAGAATCAAGTATTAACTTACCTGTACTAGGATTATATCTAAAAGTAATAAAGTAACCACACTCTGTAGCCAAATAAGCATTAGATTGTGAGTGTTCCATGCCACTCTTAATACCATGTTCAATACAAGGACTATAACATATTATAATTGATGGTCCATCATAACTACTAGCTTCTTTTAAAGCCTTAAGATATTGCTCGTTATTATAACCAATATTACAACTAGCAACATATACATGTGGATAACACATAGCAATTCTAGCCAAATCTTTTTTATAATTATTCTTGCCACTTGAAGCAAATGATGCTGTAGCTCCATAATTAGAACTCTTTGAAGCTTGACCACCAGTATTAGAATAAACTTCTGTATCTAGTACCATAATATTAATATTATCATTCTTTGATAAAACATGATCTATACCATCATATCCAATATCATAGGCAAATCCATCTCCACCTACTATCCACATAGATTTAGGAACTATATAGTCTTTCATATCATTTAAATAAGGATGTTTCTTATAATCAATCTCTTTATATACTTCTTTACATATATCATAATTATTCATATTATTAAGCCATTTTTTAAATACCTTATTTCTAGGATACTCCTTCATGTATTTCTTAATCTTATCTCTCTTCATATTAATACCATTTAGAATACCATATCCATATTCAGCATTATCTTCAAATAAAGAACTAGCCCAAGGTATACTATATGGAAAACTAGGAGTACTACCACCATATATAGATGAGCAGCCAGTAGCATTAGCAATGACCAAGTTATCATTAAATACTCTAGTTAAATTAGTTAAATAAGGAGTTTCTCCACATCCTGCACATGCTCCAGAATATTCAAATTTAGGAGTTCTAAAACTAATATTTCTACTAGTTAAAATATTACTATCATACTTATCATTAATATTATTCTTAAGTAAATAATCAAATTCTTTATCATGTCTCTTATTAGATACCATTTCTAGTGCCTTCTTACCCATCTTACCAGGACAAGTAACCGCGCATAATCCACACCCTGTACATTCTTCATAATTAATACCAATAGCAAAATTAACATCTTTAGGCATAATTGAAGGAATAGACTCTATCTTTTTATCATCCTTATCAAGTAAGAAAGGTCTAATAACACCATGAGGACAAGCAAAAGCACATTTATTACATTCAGAACAATTTTCAGGTATCCAGTTAGGAATCGACTCAGCAATATTTCTCTTTTCATTCTTAGTAGTACCACCTTCAAAGACACCATTAGATACATCTAAGAAACTACTAACAGGAAGTGTATCTCCCTTAAGTAAATTAATTGTTTCATTAAAGTTTAATTTCTTATTATCACTATATTCTAATTTTACCCAAGAACTATCAATACTAATCTTTTTCAAATACTTAAGAGAATTATCAACTACTTTATTATTAATATCAATAATCTTTTTACCTTTACTACTAAATCTACTCTTAATATTATCTTTCATAATACTAATAACTTTATTAATATTATAAATATCCATAATCTTAAAAATACAAACTTCCATTGAAGTATTAATCTTATTCTTAAGACCCATTTCACCTGCTACTTTATAAGCATCTATTGTATAAACATTAACATTTTTAAGAGCAAGTAAATATTTAACTTTATTAGGTAAACTTCTAATTAAATCATCACTACTTAAATTAGTGTTCAAAAGAAGTGTACCACCCTCTCTAATATTATCAAGAATATCATACTTATACATATAAGAATCTTTAGATACTACAATAAAATTAGGATTATCAACATAATAACTACTCCTAATAGGAGTATCTCCTATTCTAATATGACTTCTAGTAACACCACCACTCTTCTTAGAATCATATTGAAAATAACCTTGAACATACTTCTTAGTATTATCCCCAATAATTCTAAGAATATCTTTTGAAGTAGATACCATACCATCAGAACCATATCCATATATAAGCATTTCATAATTATTATTATCAAGTCTATAACTATTATCAATATCTAAACTTAAATTAGTAACATCATCATTAATACCAATAGTAAAATTACTCTTCATATCACCACTTAAATTATCATATACACTCTTAATCATAGCGGGTGTTGTATTCTTAGAAGATAATCCGTATCTACCACCAATAATTTTAATATCTCTATCTTTTAAAGCATTAACAACATCTAAATATAAAGGTTCTCCGCTACTACCAGCTTCTTTAGTTCTATCTAGTACTGCAATTTTCTTAACACTAGAAGGAATAATTGAAGATAAATAACTATTACTAAATGGTCTATATAAATGAACAGTAACTAAGCCTACTTTCTTACCCTTCTTATTAAGGTCATCTACTACTTCCTTGATACATTCACATACTGAACCCATAGCAATAATAACTGTATCACTAGACTTATCACCATAATAATTAAATGGTTTATAATCAGTCTTACATATCTTATTAATCTTATCCATATAATAAATAACATTATCTATAGCTTTAATATAATAACCATTTCTTGATTCCGTATGCTGAAAATAAACATCCTCATTCTCAGCAGTTCCTCTAGTAGTAGCTCCACTTATCATACCATTATCTCTAAACTTTCTAAGAGCCTTCTTATCAATTAAAGTTTCTAATTTACTAAGATCAATTTCTTTTACTTTATCAATTTCATGACTAGTTCTAAAACCATCAAAAAAGTTAATAAAAGGAAGTGAAGACTTAATACTAGCTAAATGACTAACCATAGCCATATGATAAGCTTCTTCCACTGAAGAAGATGAAAGCATACAAGCACCAGTTTGTCTAACTGCATATATATCTTGATGATCACCAAAAATACTAAGACTATGCGTAGATAAACTTCTAGCAGCTACATGAATAACTCCCGGAAGCATTTCTCCAGCCATTTTATATATACTAGGAATCATTAAAAGTAATCCTTGACTAGCAGTATAAGTAGTAGCAAGTACTCCTGCTTGTAGTGCACCATGAACAGTAGCAATAGCTCCTTTCTCAGATTCCATTTCAATTACCTTAACTTTATTACCCCAGAAATTAATTTCTCCCTTACTTGCTAAAACATCAACTTTCTCCGCCATAGGAGACGCTGGCGTAATCGGATAAATACCCGCTATTTCAGTAAATTTATAACTAACTCTACTAACAGCTTCATTAGCATCCATTGTTTTATAACCCATAATATTCCTTCTTTCTCTTCTATCATATTTACTAGTTATAATTTTATCACAATTTAGCTCAAATAACAACCTCCTAGCGAAGAAAAACTCTCTAGAAAGAGAGTAATATTTTTTCGTATGCCTCTATAGCCTATAGTCTATAGAGGTTAAGTTAAGCCTAACTAGTCTTAACTTAAGTATCAAACATACATATTATATATAAGCATTAACTATTTACAAGTTAAACCACGATTAGTAAGAGTAGTCTTAAAAGTATTTAAGTCTCTATTAATACCAAGATTATTAATATCATTATCTGATAAAGTATTTAAATCATAAGTATAAATAACTTTATAATTAGTATCATCATTAACATTAACATCACTAGTAAAACCTTTAATATTAGTATAAGTACCAAACTTACTATCGTGTCTTGTCTTAATACCAGAAATATCAATGATACCATCAGTAATACCATCAACAACATCATCTAAAACACTACCAACAGTACCACCTAGTATACCATCATTATCTTTATTATCATCTTTATCATTAGTAGTTCCATCAGTACCAGTACCTACTCCATCAACATGATTACTTTTATAATCATAAGTAGCCTTTATTTTTTTAATATTATTATTTCTATATTCAATAACATATTCAGTCTTAGAAGTAACATCACCTACTGTATTATCATAAGTACAAGTAAGTTTATCGTTAGTTCCACATCCCGATAAAACCGCTACTACTGCAATAAGTAATAAAACTTTCTTCATAAATACACACTCCTTTCTAGTAATAGTATTAACCAAAAAGAAATATATATAAGAAAAAAGTATAACCATTTAAGTTATACTTCAAAGTATCTAAGAAAAGTCTTAAGATTAGCCATATCTTTACGATACTTATACATATCGCCATAATCTTCACAATATACAAGGCAACTCTTTAAAGCTTCAACATACTTAGGATAATCAATATCTGTAACTCCATTAATTATTGTTTCTTTTAAATTTTTAAAATACTTTTCCCACTCACTAAACATAACCTTTTTAGTATTAAAAATAATACACATATTATCAAAGTACTTAGTAAGTTCAACTTCCTTTTTATTCATTTTATGCCTCTAATTAATATTCACAATTACCAGGAGTTCTAGGATAAGGAATAACATCTCTAATATTATCAACGCCAGTTAGATAAATAAGAAGTCTCTCAAATCCCATACCAAATCCACTGTGGTAGCAGCCACCAAATTTACGAAGATTTAAGTACCATTCCATACCTTCTTTTTCCATGCCAAGTTCTTCCATTCTCTTAAGTAGAACATCAAGTTTCTCTTCTCTTTGACTTCCGCCCATAAGTTCACCAGCACCAGGTACTTCAAGGTCAACAGCGGCTACTGTTTCATTATCATCATTAAGTTTCATATAGAAGGCTTTGATATCTTTAGGCCAATTTTTAATAAATACTGGTCCATCAAAATATTCAGTAATATATTTTTCATGTTCTTTAGCAATATCTTCACCATATTCAGGTTCAAATTCCCATTTAACATCAGCTTCTTTAAGAATTTTAATAACATCTTTATGATCAATTCTAACAAAATGACTATTGATTAATTTAGTAAGTTTTTCAATTAAACCTTTTTCTACAAATTTATCAAAAAATTCCATTTCATTAGGACAATTATCTAAAACATACTTAACAACATACTTAAGCATATCTTCCATAATATCCATATCCATATTTAAGTCGTAGAAGGCAATCTCCGGTTCAATCATCCAAAATTCCGAAGCATGAGTTTTAGTATTAGAATTTTCTGCTCTAAAAGTAGGACCAAAAGTATAAATCTTTTTATAAGCCATAGCAAAAGTTTCACCTTCTAATTGACCAGATACTGTAAGAGAAGCCATCTTGCCAAAGAAGTCTTTATCATAATCAACTTTACCAGTTTCTGCTACTTTGTTTAAATCCAAAGTAGTAACTTGGAACATCTCTCCTGCTCCTTCACAGTCAGAAGAAGTAATTAAAGGTGCATGAAAATATACATAACCATTATCTTGGAAATACTTATGAATAGCATAAGCTGCCACACTTCTAACTCTAAATACAGCATTAAATAAATTAGTTCTAGGTCTTAAATAAGCAATATCCCTTAAAAATTCCCTTGTTGGTCTACCTTTTGCTTGAAGAGGATAATCATCAGGACAATCACCCTCTAATACAAATGATGAAAGTACAAGTTCAAAATCTTGGCCTTCTTTAGGAGATTCAACTAACTTACCAGTAACAGTAATAGCACTACCTAATTTAAGTTTGGTAATATCATCAAATTTTTTTAATTTATCATCATATACAACTTGTAAATTTTTAAAACAAGTACCATCAGATAAGTCTATAAAGCCAAAATGAGCTTGCTTTCTATGACTTTTAATCCAACCGCTAACAGTAATTTCTTTACCAATATAACTCTCTTTATATAAATCTTTAACATCTAACATAATATATCTTCCTTCTTTCATTAATTAAACTTTTTATTAATAATACTAGCAGACCTTCTAACATCTTTCATAATCTTATTATAAAGTCCAGGATAATGTCTAAGTTCTGTAATAAAACTAACATCGTCGTAGGAGACTGATCCAACATAAGATCTGTTTGCATCGTCCCATACCGGAACTTCCCTCCCAAGTAAGTAATCAGTAGTAGTTTCAAGTACTTCTGCTAATTTAATAAGTTTTTCTAAATTAGGAATTCTAGTCCCATTCTCATAACCACATACTGATACTTTAGTAACACCAATAGCTAATCCTAAATCTTGTTGCGATAAACCTCTTTTTATTCTCAGTTCTCTTACTCTTTTACCAACCATTTTGTTTACCTTCCTTATAATTAGTTATCTCCTTGTTAATAATATTTTATAACAATTTATAACAAAAGTCTACAAAATTAATTATAAAATTACTTATTTTCCTTAATTTACCAAATAAATTACCAATATATATTATAATTTATTCATGGATATAATCTTTCATAATACAAAATAAATAAAAATAAAACTTATTCCAAAACACTTGGAGTAAGTCTTATTTTACTATCATCACCTAAATAATTTAAAGTAAATTTACTATTCTTATCTTCACTATTAATATTATATACAAAAATATATTCATTATATTTATTCGTAGCAAGTTCTTCCCTTTTATATCCTATACCAATATCATCAAAGTAATAATAATATTTAAGACTAGGAATATAATCATTATCTTTACTTTTTAAAACAAAATTATCTAATTTAAAATTATATTTACTAATCTTACCTTTAGTACTAAATTTAACAATAACATAAGAATTATCTCTACTTATTCTATTTCTATCAGATACATAAGAATCAATAACTTTAAAATTAAAATATCTTGTAGATAACATTTGTTTTTCACTTAACGTACCATGAATAACAAATTTATTAAATGGAAATATAAGTATAAGAATAACTGCTACTACACCTAATATAATATTTATAAAAAACTTATTCTCTGCATAATAATATTTAAGTTCTCTAATACCTCTTCTACCAGTAGTAAGTATTTTATCCGAAGATAAATTAGTACTAATTTCAATCTCTTCACTATCTTCTTTACTAAGATTAAGATCTTGTAAATCTTTATTAAAATTAAATTTCTTAATATCAAAGCCTAATCCTCTAATTAAAGTAGGAATACACATAATAAATAACATCCAATAATTAAATCTACTAATATCTCTAAGTAATCTAATCTCTCTAGCGGCCATACTAGTACTTTCCAAAACTTTAATATTACCATATAAATATAAGAATAATATTATTGATATAACACTAACTATTGAAGTAATAACATAAAATAATTTAGGTTTCTTTTTATATCTCATTAAAAAGAATATAATTATTGATATACCAATTATTAAAATTGAAAATATAAATATCCATACATTAATATAATCACTAGATATAATCTCCATATTACCTTTATAATTAATATAATCTTTAAAAAAAGTTAATATACTATTAGCTTTAAAAGTAATATAAGCAAATAATATAAAAAGAATAATATGTATTAATCTAAAATATTTAATTAAAAAAGCATAAGGTCTTCTAAATACCATAATAACAACTCTCCTATCATAATTAAATTATACACTAAATAACTAAATATATCAATACTTTCCTTTCACTAAAAGCCAAGGTCTTTTAGTGTCATTTCCAGCCTCTTAGTCTAGAAATGAAACATCATTATGTCTATCATATATAGGTCAAAAAAACTATAAGTAATTCCTTATAGTTAAAAAGTTAATCCTTATATACAATTAATTGTCCTTCTCGTAAATAAATATTTTTATTTTGTCTTAAAAGATTATTAATATTACTACCAAGTAGTTTATTAACTGAAGATAGTGTATCATTATCTTTAGTAAAATAATACTTAACATCTTTTTTAGGAACTAATATTGTTGTATCAGGATAAATATAATCATTAGTACTAATACCATTAAGCATAGCAAGTAAATTATAATCAGTATTATATTTTCTTGCTATCTCATATAAAGAATCTCCTTTTTTAATTGTATAAACATCAAAGTATTGATTAGTTACTGGCACTACTATCATACTACCAACCCCAAATCCACTATTAGGATTTAATTGTCTAATAACACTACTATTAGTTCCAAACTTATTAGCAATAACATCTATTGTATCTCCAGCCATAATTTGATAAACATCATACATAATTATTCCTCCCATATTATCGTATGATAAATATCATTATTTGTGAACAAGTTCTCCTCTAGGACACCTATTTCCCCAAGAATCAATAATTTTATTATCTCTCATAACTTTAATAATCTCACAGTTGTTAGAGCAGCCCTTACATTCTGTTCCTTTAGTTTCAAAAATAATATCTTCTATATCAAAAGAAAAATCAACCTCTTCCTCTGTTCTTGATAAAATAGCTACTCCTAAAGCACCAGTCAAATGAGAATTATTATCAACATATACTTTATATCCTGTAATTTTTTCAAAAGCCTTAACTACCCCAATATTTTTCGATACTCCGCCTTGAAATACAATTGGTGGTTTAATCTTTTTACCTTTACCAACATTATTTAAATAATTATTAACAACTGCTTCACAAAGACCTGCTATTATATCTTCTTTTTTATGCCCTATTTGTGATTTATGTACTAAGTCAGATTCTGCAAATACTGTACATCTAGCAGCTATCTTAGTAGGATTATCACTAGTAAGTGCTATCTTACCAAAGTCTTCAATAGGAATGCCAAGCCTTTTAGCCTGACTAGATAAAAAAGAGCCCGTACCAGCAGCACATAAAGTATTCATTGCATAATCAGTAACAATACCATTATTAATAATAATAATCTTCGAATCTTGTCCTCCTATCTCAAATATCGTTTTAACATTTGGATATATACTCATAGCTCCGATAGCATGCGCAGTAATTTCATTCTTAATAGTATTAGCTCCTAGTATTGTTCCAATTAATTTTCTAGCAGAACCAGTTGTACCTACTCCTACAACCCTATATTTATTTAAGTCCATATTATTCTTAAGTTCCCTAATAACTCTCTTACTAGCCAAGATAGGATTACCTTCAGTATATAAATATGAACTTGCTATAATATTATTATTCTCATCAATAACAACCCCTTTAGTAGATATACTACCAATATCAATTCCCAAATATGCCTTTTTCATTTTCCACCTCAAAATAATTATATGAGATAAAAATTAAAAAAGATGTCGAATTTAGACATCAATTTTATCTTTTAAACAAGTATACTTAACTCCACAAGCATCAAGCATCTTTTTAGAAGCAATAACTTCCTTAGTATCTTTATATTTATCCTCTAAATAATATAATTCTTTAATACCAACTTGAATAATTTCCTTTGCACACTCATTACAAGGAAATAAATCAACATATATTTTTGCTCCTTCTAAATCTTTATTACTACCTCTATAATTTAGTATAGCATTTCTTTCAGCATGAACAACATAAAGATATTTAGTTTCAAGGGCATCACCTTCTCTATCCCAAGGAAAATAATGATCATCATATCCATTTGGAGTTCCATTATATCCTACTGATAAAATTCTATTATTTTTACTTACAATACAAGCACCAACTTGTGTATTAGGATCCTTACTTCTTCTTGCAGCAAGTTTAGCAACTCCCATAAAAAATTCATCCCAAGATAAATAATCTTTTCTTTGTTTATTAATCTTTTTCATTATAATACCTCCTAAATATTATTAGCTTTTCTCTTTTTAAAAATTAATATAAAATTAACTACCAATGATGCTATCAATGCTACTAAAAAACAAATAAGTAAAACATTTTTTACATTACTGCTTTTAGTATTATTAGCATATAAAATATATTCTTTACTAGAACCATCCTCTGCAACAACTTTAATAACTATAACATCATTTCTACCAATATCACCATTTCCATATATTTTTACTTTAGATAATGCATCTTCACTAGTAGCAGTAATATTTAATTTATTACTCTTAATATTACCTAAATCATAAATATATTTATCTTTAGAAAAACTAATATTATAACCATTAATTACTAATTTAGATAAATTAGTATTATTAGATAAAACTCTATCTAATCTCTTAACATTAATCTTATATTCACTCTTAGTACCATCCTCAGCTTCAACTACAATAGTAAAACTATTATTACCAACTTTCAAAGATAAATCACTAGGTATAGTTACCTTAGCTTTATCATTATTGACCTCAACAGTAATATCAAGTTTATCAACATTATTACTAACTTCAACATCATATTCTAATTTATCTTTAGAAAATTCAAAGTTAATTCCCTTAATAACTAAACTTTTCAAACTAGCATCATTACTTTTTTTATTATCAGTAACATTATTATTACTATTACTTCCAGAATTGTTACTAGGAGTAGTCACTGTACTAGGAGTAGTTGGAGTAGGATCAGGTTTAGGAACATATTTTTCATTAACAGTAATACTTAAACTAGTTCCTGATATATCATTCTCATTAAAAGATGCATCAGAAAACCTAATACCACCAACATTAATAGTACCACTGCCAACACTATTACCAGTAACAGTAAATGAAACTATTCCAAAAGAACCACTCTTATTACTATCAGTATATAACTGAATATTACCATCACTACCATTTCCCTGCCAATTAGAAGAAGTATTAATATTACTAACACTAATACTTCCACCAGCAGTTAAACTAGCAGCTACAGCACTAACTCCTTCATTAGAATATCCATACAAGGTACAACTAGTACTACTTCCAACCTCAAACAAAGTACTATTACAACTTATACTAGCACTTCCACTTAAAGCACTTACACTAATAGGAAATAACAAACCAAATATTATCCCTATAAAAATACATTTCTTTCTCACACTATCACTCCAAACTATTTAATTTACCCTTAATAAATTGATATAATTTAGCTACATCATTAATTCTAATCTCATTATCAGTATTAACAACATTACCTGCCTCAATAAAGTAATCTTCCATATTTATCTTCTTCTTTAAATATTGATATAACTTAGCAACATCACTTACTGAAGATGTACCAGTACCAGTAACATCTCCTTTAATAACTAAAGTATATTCTTTAGTACCACTACTTAATTTAATTATTACTTTAGTACCAGTACCTACTAAAGCATTACCAGATATCACTTCATTTTTATTATTCCTTACTATTATAGTACCACTAGTATTTATTTTTGATAATAAATCATTAACACTAGTATTTAACTTAACATTATATATTCTTTTCGTTTCATCTACTACTTCTAAAGGATCAATAAACTCTAAATATTCATTAGTAATATTATAAGTATAAACTTCTTCATCATTATAATATACTTTAACTACCATACCCTTACTAATATTACCAGAAGTTACTTCTTCTTCACCATTAAATATCTTATAAGTAACACCATTAGTAGTAATATTACTAATAAACATATCATAAGAAATATTCTCAGTAATAACAACTAAATCAATATTAACTTTTAATTCACCAAACTTAATACCAATTATCTTATATCTATCTAATACTTCTCCACCATACTTTAATATTAACTCATTATCTACTAATTCAATAGTACCATTTATTACCTTAATACTATCTAAATCAATATCACCAGTACCTACATAAATATATTCTTTATTTAAATCATACTTGCTACTAGATATACTAACAATCTTGTATCTTTCTAATACATCATCATTATATTTAATTAATAATTCATTATCTACTACTTCACTAGTACCATTAGTAACATTAATATTATCTTTATTAAAATTATTATCATAAATATATTCTTTACTTAAATCATACTTAGTACTAGAAATACTAACAATCTTATATCTATCTAATATATTATCATTATATTTAATAATTAATTCATTATTTAATACCTCACTAGTACCATTAGTAACGTTAATATTATCTTTACTAAAGTTATTATCATAAATATATTCTTTACTTAAATCATATTTACTACTAGATATACTAACTATCTTATATCTATCTAATACTTCTTCACCATATTTTAATATTAACTCATTATTTACTACTTCATAACTACCATTTACTACTTTAATACTATCTAAATCAATATCACCAGTACCTACATAAATATATTCCTTATTTAAATCATATTTACTACTAGATATACTAATTATCTTATATTTATCTAATACTTCATCATTATATTTAATTAATAATTCATTATCTACAACTTCACTAGTACCATTAGTAACATTAATATTATCTTTATTAAAATTATTATCATAAATATATTCTTTACTCAAATCATACTTACTACTAGATATATTAATTACCTTAAACTTCTTTAATACTTCATCTTTATATTTAATAATTAATTCATTGTTCTCTATTACTTTAGTACATTCACTATCTAAATTAATATTACTTAGTATAGTATTATTATCAGTATCAGTACCTGTATAAATATAACTATCTTCTTCATCTATCACATACTTATCACTAGTTATTTCTATTACCTTAATATTATAAGTACCAGAATATGTATTGAAATTATTTTGAATATCGTGTTTATAATCAGCAGTAACAACATATTCCCCTATCTTATTAATATTAATATTATTATCATCTATATTAACATCATTATCATCACTCTTTAAACTTGTTAATGTAGAAGTTTTACCTTCAGGTAATTTTACAAATCTATTATCATTATCTACATTTATGCCACCTTTATAAATAATAATATTAGTAACAAAAGTATTATTATGTACATACAAATCTATTAATGCTGTATTCTTACTTACATCTAATTCTGTTAATTGATTAGTAGTTACACTCAAATATGTTAATGCCGTATTCTTACTTACATCTAATTCGGTTAAATGATTTTTACTTACAGACAAATAAGTTAATGCTGTATTCCTACTTACATCTAAACTTGTTAAATTATTTTCACTTACATACAATTTTTTTAAGGCTACATTCTTACTAAAATCCAAACTTGTTAAATTATTTTCACTTACATACAAATATGTTAATGCTGTATTCTTACTTACATCTAATTCGGTTAATTGATTGCAGTCTAATTGCAATTGTGTTAAAGATGTATTATTATTTATATCTAGTTCTATCAACTGATTTAAACCAACGTACAATTCCTGAAGTGTTGTGTTCTTACTTACATCCAAGCCTGTTAATTGATTTTTACTTACAGACAAATAAGTTAATGCTGTATTCTTACTTACATCTAAACTTGTTAAATTATTTTCACTTACATACAATTTTTTTAAGGCTACATTCTTACTAAAATCCAAACTTGTTAAATTATTTTCACTTACATACAAATATGTTAATGCTGTATTCTTACTTACATCTAATTCTGTTAATTGATTACCAGCTGCCTCCAAATCTATTAATGCTATATTATTACTTACATCTAATTCGGTTAAATGATTTTTACTTACAGACAAATATGTTAATGCTGTATTACTGCTAACATTCAAACTTGTTAATTGATTAGTAGTTACATTCAAATATGTTAATGCTGTATTATTACTTACATCTAATTCTGTTAATTGATTACCACCTACAGACAAATATGTTAATGCAGTTAATTTTTCTAATCCATTAGTATTTTTAATTTTTTCTTCATCTGATTTATAGTAACCATTACAAGACAATTTTTTAATACTACCAAGCTGACTATCACTTAAATTAGTAGTATACGGTAAACTAGTTTTATTCTCACTATTATAAGCATCTACTACACATTTATAAAAATTATCATCAGTAAAAGCTTTATTCGCCGGACTACTATATACTTTGGTAGCTATAAAACTATTTATTTCTGTTGGTTTAAATAATGCTTGATCTATAAATATACATACTCCTAATACTATTAATATAAAACTACTAAGATATAAAATTCTTTTTTTCATACAACTTTCACTCCTACTTATCCTACAATACAATAATACTATATTTTGACATTATTTGCAATAAGAAGTTATGAATTAACTTCATAACTTCTTTATTATTATAGACTACTTATTTTACCTTTAATAAATTGATATAATTTAGCTACATCACCAATCTTAATTTCATTATCAGTATCTACTACATTACCCGCTAATACATAATGTTCTTCCATATCAATTTTTCCTTTTAAATATTGATATAACTTAGCCACATCACTTACACTACTATTACCAGTACCAGTTACATCTCCTTTAACTACTGCTACATAACTAATTACTAAATTATCATCTAAATAAATACTAACAATATCTCCAGTACATATTAAACCTTTAGTTTTTACTTCATTATTCTTATTAGTTATTTTAATAGTATATATACTATCTAATCCTAAATCAATATCACTAACATTAGTATTAATCTTAATACCAGTAATATATTTATCCTTAATCTTATAGTTTTTAATCTCAGGAATAACTAATTTCCATTCTGCTATTAAAGTACTATCTTCAGTACCCATTTTAAATATATTATTATTAATAGTACTATCAGTACCAGTAATATTCCATTTAACAAAACTATAACCTTTTCTTTCAGGAATAACTATTTCTTTTTCATCATTATATTTTAAAGTATATTCATTAGTATTAACACCATCATTAATAGTTAATTTATAACTATTAATTTCCCATTTAGCATATAAAGTATGATCTCTATCATCACTTACTATAGTATCTTCATCTACTACATTAATAAATCCATTCTCTTTATACCATCCTTTAAAACTATAACCTTTCTTACTTGGTATTTCTAATGTACCATATTTACTATCATAAGTAACTTCTTTAGTCTTACTATTAATATTACCACCATTTACTTCATAAGTAATAGTATATTTATTAACATTCCATATCGAAGTAACAGTAATATCTTCATTTATCATAGTAAACTTATCACTAAGTTTATATTCCTTATCATTATACTTCCATCCTACTAAAGTATAACCTTTCTTAGTAATATCACTCTTCCAAGTAACACTATCTCCTTCTTCGTAATCTTCAGTATAACTATTATCTCCATCTTTATAAGTAATAGTATAAGTAATAAACTCAGATACATTAACATCACAAGTATCACTATAATTACCATCTACTGTAGTAACAGTAATAACTGCACCTCCATATCCTTTCGCAGTAATAACACCATTATTATCTATAGTAACAACATCAGTATTACTACTCTTCCAAGTAACTTCTTTATTATCAGAATTATTAGGACTAATAGTATATTCTAATTTAATACTATTCTTAGTATCTAAATTCAACTTAACTTTCTTATTAACTAAAGAAATACCACTTACACCATAAGTTAGATTATATTCTTTTAACACTTCATTACCATACAATATTCTAAGTTTATCATTATCACCAAAGTCACCATTAACTTTATATTCATTACCATCAAATATCTTAATATTACAATTAATACATTTAATATTATTAATAAACTCTTCAATATTATTATCAAGTACTTTAATACTATCTTTACTTAAATCATACTTAGTACTATTACAACTTACTAAATTATATTTACTTAATACTACATCTTCATATTTAATTAATAATTCATTATTATTAACCTCACTAGTACCATTAACAACCTTAATATTATTTATACTAAAGTTATTATCAAATATATATTCTTTACTTAAATCATACTTAGTACTAGATATATTAACTATTTTAAATGTCTTTAATACCTCATCACCATACTTAATAATTAACTTATTATCTTCAATAACCTTACTACATTCACTATCTAATTTAATGTTCTTAAGTATAGTATTCTTATCAACATCAGTATCAGTATAAATATATTCCTTATCTTCATCTATCTTATACTTATCACTAGTTATTTCTACAACTTTAATATTATAAGTTCCTGTATATTCATTATATTTAGTAAAAAAATCATGTTTATAATCAACAGTATAAGCAACAGTAACAACATAGTTCCCAATTTTATCAATATTAATACTACTTCCATCTATAATAACATTTTTGCTATCACTATTTGCTTTAATTAAAGTAGAACTCTTACCTTCAGGTAATTTTACTAACCTATTATCATTTCCTATATTTATATTACCTTTATAAGTAACTATCTTCGTTGCAAATTGATTATTGCCTACATCCAAAGATATTAAAGCTGTATTCTTACTTATATCTAGTTCTGTTAATTTAGTACCATACACCTGCAATTTTTTCAATGCTGTATTTTTACTCACATCTAAACTTGTTAATTGATTATCACCAACATACAATTGTGTTAATGCTGTATTTTTACTTACATCTATATTTGTTAATTGGTTGTGACCTACATCCAATTCTTTTAATACTATGTTTTTGCTTACATCTAGATTTGTTAATTTATTACCATATGCATTCAAATATGTTAATGCTGTATTTTTACTTACATCTAGATTTGTTAATTGATTGTAAGCCACATACAAATATGTTAATGCTGTGGCTCCACTTACATCTAAACTTGTTAATGGATTCCAACTTACCGCCAAATATGTTAATGCTGTGTTTTTACTTACATCTAGATTTGTTAATTTGTTACTATCTGCAAGCAATTTTGTTAATGCTGTATTTTTACTTACATCTAGATTTGTTAGTTGATTATTTCTTGCATCCAAAGATGTTAAGGCTATTGCTCCACTTACATCTAGATTTGTTAATTGATTAACAGAAACATCCAATTTTATTAATGATGTTGTGCCACTTAAATCTATATTTATTAATTGATTACTACTTGCAAGCAATTCCGTTAATGCTGTATTTTTACTTACATCTAGATTTGTTAATTGATTATCATCAACACGCAATTCCGTTAATGCTGTATTTTTACTCACATCTAGATTTGTTAGTTGATTATTTCTTGCATTCAAAGATGTTAAGGCTATTGCTCCACTTACATCTAGATTTGTTAATTGATTAACAGAAACATCCAATTTTATTAATGATGTTGTGCCACTTAAATCTATATTTATTAATTGATTACTACTTGCAAGCAATTCCGTTAATGCTGTATTTTTACTCACATCTAAACTTGTTAATTGATTATCACCAACATACAATTGTGTTAATGCTGTATTTTTACTTACATCTATATTTGTTAATTGGTTGTGACCTACATCCAATTCTTTTAATACTATGTTTTTGCTTACATCTAGATTTGTTAATTTATTACCATATGCATCCAAATATGTTAATGCTGTGTTTTTACTTACATCTAGATTTGTTAATTGATTGTAATATACATTCAAATATGTTAATGCTGTGTTTTTACTTACATCTAGATTTGTTAATTTATTACCATCTACATTCAAATATGTTAATGCTGTGTTTTTACTTACATCTAGATTTATTAATTGATTATCTCTTGCAACCAATGTTTTTAACGCTGTGTTTTTACTTACATCTAGATTTGTTAATTGATTGTAATATACATCCAAATATGTTAATGCTGTGTTTTTACTTACATCTAGATTTGTTAATCCATTAATCTGTACACGCAATTCTCTTAATGCTGTATTTTCACTTACATCTAAATTTGTTAATTTATTCTCATTTACATTCAAATCTGTTAATGCTGTTAATTTTTCTAGTCCATCTACATTTTTAATTTTTTCTTCATCTGATTTCTTATATCCATCACAATTCAATCTAGTAATAGTCTTTAATTGCTCATCACTTAGGTTTGTAGTATATGGTAATTTGGTGCTATGATCTTTATTATATTCATCTATTACACATTTATAAAAATTATCATCAGTAAAAGCTTTATTCGCAGGGCTACTATATATTTTGGTAGCTATAAAACTATTTATCTCTGTTGGTTTAAAGAAAGCTTGATCTATAAATATACCTACTCCTAATATTATTAATATAAAACTACTAAGATAAATTATCCTCTTCTTCATATTATCTACTCCTTAATTATTCTTTGTTTTATCAAATAACCCCTTTTTCTTAGCTACTACTATAACTACTACTAAAGCAATAACCATAACAATAGAAATAATTATAATTGAAGTAGAACCAGTTTTACTATTTGAAGTAATTTCATCATCAGTCTTATCAACAACTTGTCCACTTTCATTTTTTCTATTTATAGTAAACACATATTCCTTCTTGTCTTCATTTTCAGCAGTAACAACCATTTTTAATTCATTATTACCCACATTAATGTTACCAATTGTTGAATAACAGATACTTTCATCAGCATTACACTTTTCGTCAGCATCCTTTATTTCTTGTTTGTTAAAAAATAAACTTTCCATTTTAGCCTTATCCGAAATATCTAGACTATCACCATCAATACAAAGAATAGTATCATCTTCTACTTCACCAAAACAAATAGCTAACTTTGTAACTTTATTTTCTACTATTAAACTATAACTAGTTTTATCTTTAGAAAAATCTATATTATAATTATTAAACTTAAATCCTAATAAATAGTTATCTTTACTTCTATTATCTGGTCTATTTATTTTTAATGTATAAATATTAACAATACCAGATTCACTAGTAACTTTAATAGTAAAAGTATTTAAACCATAATTTAATTTCTTATTGCCAATATCACCACTTATACTAGAATTGTTATCATCTTTAGTAGCACTAATAGTAGTATTATCTTTATCTATAGTTAATTCATAATTATTAGTACCTTTATTAAAAGTAAAATTACCATCACTTACAGTTAAAGTTTTTAATGTATTAATATTTGATAATATTCTAACGCCAACTGAAGATACAGTAAAATCTGTCTCAGCAAAAGAAGCATCACTTAATTTTACATCATTTAAAGATACACTAGTATCTGCTCCTGTATTAACACTACCAGCTTTTACTTTAAAAGTTGCAATATTAAAGTTTCCTTTCTTATTTTCACCGATATATAATTGAATATTTCCATCATTACCATCACCCTGCCAAGCACTATCAGTAGTAACACTAGTTAAAGTTAAATTACTTCCTAAAACAATTCTTGCACCAACCGCAGATACTTCATCATTAGTATTCGCCTTAACACTGCATGTTGTTTCCTCGTTTGGTTTTAATTTTGTTTTATCACAACTTAAACTTACACTACCAGTTAGTGCACTTACATTAATAGGAATTAATATACTACAAATAACTCCTATCAAAAAAATATTCTTTTTCATTTAATTCACTCTCCCACTCTCTACAATATTAATTTAACATAATTTGACATTTTTTGCAATAATTATAATGTATAAAATAAATAATATAGATAAATTTAAATTTTATTGTTATAATATAAGAGGTGGTAACATGAAAAATAAAATTAAAAATATTTTTAAAAGCATTGGTATAATATTATTACTATTATGCTTTAATTCAGTTATGTTTAGTATATTTAATATTAACTTAAAATCATTATCAGAAAAAGAATATCTAATATATACTGTTTTATTTGAATTAGTATTATTAATAATATTTATCATAATATATCGTAAAACTTTATCAAAAAATGGAAAAGAATACTTTAAAAACTTTTCCGAAAACTTTAAACAATCATTAAAATATTGGCTAGTAGGGTTTATTATTATGGCCACTAGTAATATTATAATAACCTTTGTATTAAAACAAACAATCGCCGGTAATGAAGAACTAGTAAGAAGTTATATTGATACATCTCCTCTATTAATGATATTTAGTACTGTAATATATGCCCCTATATGTGAAGAATTAACTTTTAGAAAAAGTATTAAAGATGCTATAAATAATAAATATATTTATATTTTAACAAGTGGCTTATTATTTGGTTTCTTACATATAGTAAGTTATATAAATACCCCTTTAGATTTAGTATATCTAATACCTTATGCTTCATTAGGAATAGTATTTGCTACTCTTTATTATAAAACAAATAATATCTTTTCTACTATTACCATTCATGCTATGCATAATGCTCTATCAGTTCTAGTATATCTTTCACTAGGAGGCCTATCATGAAAAAATTTATAAGATTTCTATTAATATTATTCTTACTTATAGCACTAGTAGTAATTTATGCTAGATATGGTGGTACCGAAGGATTAAAAACTAAAGAATATACTATTGAAACTAAAGATATTGCTACTACATTTGATGGAATAAAAATAGTTCATTTTAGTGACTTACATTATTTAAGAGTAACCAATAAAGATAAATTAAAACAAATAGTAGAAGAAATAAATCTAATCAATCCAGATATTATATTTTTTACTGGAGATTTAATAGATAAAGACTTTACTACTACAGATAAAGATAAAGACGATTTAATTGAAGAATTAAATAATATAAAATCAAAATATGGAAAATATGCTATCATTGGTAACCATGATCATGTTAAAGATATAGATTTATTAAAAGATATCTATACCAATAGTGGCTTTACTCTTTTACAAAATAGTTATGATATTATCTATGGTAAAGATAATGATAAACTCTTTATTGGAGGTGTAGATACTTATAGTTATAATGAATCAGATATCGATAAAGTAATGAGTTATTTTACTGATAACGAAGATATAAGTTATAAAATAATCCTTACTCATGAACCAGATTACACTGATATAATTTTAAGTAAATATAAAGTAAACTTAGTATTAGCGGGTCATTCCCATAATGGTCAAATAAATATACCATATGTAAAAAAATTATTTTTACCATATGGTAGTAAAAAATATTATGAAAATTATTACAAAGTAAATGATACTGACTTATACGTATCAAGTGGTATTGGAGAATCAAGAATAAACTTTAGATTATTCAATAAACCATCAATTAACTTTTATAGAATAAATAAATTAGGAGCATAACCCCTAATTTATTTTTTCTTTATGTTCATTATATTCTTTACTTCCATAAGAAATAATACCTTCATAAGCAAGTCTAGAATAAGCAAAACACAAAGGTATATTATTATCTCTACATATATGTTCTATATCATTAATATTAACTTTAATCTTATTCCAAGTATTATTATCAATCATTTCATTTAAAGCATAATTATCTATATCCTTTTCATTATCATCATCATTAATAATAATCTTATTTTTAAGTCTATTATAATCTTTTTTTACATGACCAAGTTCATGATATAAAGTAAAGTAAAAGCTAGCCTTTTCTTTAAAATATCTAGTAATATATATACAAGGATTATTTCCTTTTACCATAGAACATCCTCTAATCTTAGTGCTAGGTAAAGCATCCTCGATAACTAAATAAATACCATATTTATTAAATAACTGAATAAGTTCTTTTTCATTAAATTTATTATTTCTAATTATTTTAATTTCATTAAGTAATAAATTTAAATTACTACTTTTATAATCACTAATCTCCTTACCCATTATTATTCTATCACATCTTTTAATCCATAAATATATCTTATTAAGATCAGCATCATCTTTCTTTTTATATAATATTTTCTTATTATAATATTTATTAATATTATCAAAATTAGATATACCAAGATAATCAAGTAAGTCCATTGCATTCTGTGTATAAGAAGAACTATCTTTTAAAGTAATCCATTTTCTTTTACTCATTTCATTTATACAAAAAGTATTTAAATATTTATTAATTTCTCTTTCATTATCAAAATTACTATTCAAATAATCATATATTCTCTTTTTAGATTCAACATAAAATATCAAATTAACATCAATATCTGTAATTAAACTGATACCAAGCATTAATTCTTCTGACATATTAGTTTTACCACATAATATTTCATTCATATGCTTAGTAGAAATACCAAGTCTTTCTGCAAAATCAGTTTGTGATATTTTATAAAATTCTAAATAATCTCTTAACATACTTCCAAATCCTTGCATTATCTATCCCTCCCCATAATGCCTATCATCAATTTTAATAAATTCTATTGAAGTTATTTCTAAACTATTATAAGGATACTTTCCTAAAGGCTTCATAAATAATCTAAATTTACTATTAACATGAGCAGTATAATATTCTTTAAGATTACCTTTTTTCTTTTCTATTCGATAAATATCTTTATAAGGGCTACACAATAATTCTTGAAAGTTCTTACTATTTAATATTATATTTTTAATATTATTTATTCTCTCTTGTTCTCTTATCATGTGTTTATTAATAATAATTTTTCTATAATCTTTTTTATAATTAGAGCTTTCTTCTATAACCATACGCCCTCCTTACATATATTATAACCCACAAAGTAATAATATGCAAGCAAAATTACAAAAAAAAGAATAACAAACAAAGTTATTCTCAAATTATTTAAACAAAGACTTATAAACATCTTCATAATCTTCAACTAATATAATATTAAGATTATCTCTTACTTCACTAGGAAGTAAAGAAAATTCCTTGGAAGACTCGAGAGGTAAATAAACAGTATCAATACCATTCGTAGTAGCGGCAATCAATTTTTCCTTAAGGCCTCCTACTGGAAGTATCTTTCCTCTTAGCGTAATCTCTCCTGTCATAGAAACATTATTAGGAATAATCTTATTCTTAAGTAAACTAAGTATAGCAGTAACAATAGTAACCCCCGCAGAAGGACCATCTTTAGGAATACTTCCCTCCTCAATATGAAAGTGAAAATCTACTTCTTCAAATATTTTATAATCTATTTTAAACATCGTATTATTAGCCTTAATATAACTAAGAGCAATATAAATACTTTCTTTAATAACATCTCCTAAAGCACCAGTCAAAGTAACATTACCCTTACCAGGATATAAAGTACAAGTAACTTTAAGAATATTACCACCATACATTGTATAAGCAAGACCATTAACAATACCGGTCTTAGTATTAGTATCATTAATAGTAATATTATATTTAGTAGCCCCTAAATAAGCTTCAACATCACCATTATCAATAACAATCTTACTGCTCTTATCATTATTAATAATAGCCTTTCTAATAATAGAATCAATCTGTCTATATAAATCTCTAGCCCCCGCTTCTTTAGTATAATAAGTAATAATTTTCTGAATAGCAGAGTCAGTAAATTTAATATTCTTAACCTTATATTCATTAAGTAAATCAGGAATTAAATGATATTTAGCAATATTAAGTTTTTCATATATTGTATAACTAGATAACTCAATAATCTCTAGTCTATCAAGTAAAGGGGCAGGTATACCACCAATATTATTTGCCGTAAGTATAAACATAACATTAGATAAATCAAATTCTTCTTCAATATAGTTATCACAAAACTTATCATTCTGTTCCTTATCAAGAATCTCAAGAAGTGCACTAGCAGGATCACCCTTATAATCCTTAGTAAGCTTATCAACCTCATCAATTAAAAATACCGGATTAGAAGTATTAGCCTTCTTCATTTGTTGAATAATCTTACCAGGAGAAGCTCCTACATAAGTTCTTCTATGACCTAATATTTCTGCTTCATCATTAATACCGCCAAGAGATACCTTAACAAAATCCTTATTCAAAGCCTTAGCAATACTACTAGCCAGTGAAGTCTTACCAACACCAGGAGGACCCACTAAACATATAATAGGACTATTTGAAGTATTAGTCTTTTTCTTTACTGCTATATATTCAATAATTCTCTTCTTAACACTCTCTAAACCAAAATGCGAATTATTAAGAACCTCAGTAATCTTTTTAACATCAGTATTATCTTTAGACAACTTATTCCAAGGTAAGCAAAGAAGCCAATCAATATAAGTTCTAATAGTGGTAACCTCAGGAGAAGCACTACTAGTAAGAGAATACCTATCAATCTCTTCATTAAGTCTCTTAATAATGCTTTCAGGCAAATCAAGACTATTCATTTTATTCCTAATCTTATCAATATCAGCATCTTTTAAATCAACTTCCCCTAGTTCTTCTTTAATAAGTTTAATTTTTTCTCTAAGCATATATTCTTTTTGTTCTTCTTCAAGTTTAACTTTTAAATTATCTTCAATTTCATTCTCTAATCTAACTGTCTCAATCTCTTTAGACAAATCTAAAGTAATTTCTCTAATTCTATTCATAGGATTAGTAATACTAACATACTTTAATACTTCATTATATTCAAGAGGTAACTCAGACACAATAATATCAGATAACTTACTAATATTCTTAACCTCAGTAATTCTACCAATAACAGTATTAGACATATAAGGAGATATATCAATATACTCATCTAATTTACGATACAAAACTCTTCTTAAAGCAGAAGCTTCTACTTCATTATAATCATATTCCTTAGTAGAAATAACAAATGCTGACAAAAAATCATTATTATTATTAATACTAACAATTTCTACTCTATCAATACCAGTCATAACTACTCTAGTAATACCATTAGGTAAATCAATCTTTGATTTAATCTTACCTAATATTCCAATATCCGGTAAAGTATTATAGTCAGGTTCTTCTTCTAACGGATCATTTAAATTAATCAAAAGAACATAACCATCATAATTACTTTCTGCTATATTAAGTATTTTTTTATCAATATCATTGCTAAATTCAAGTCTAATATCATTAAATGGAAGTAGTACCACATCTCTAAGATATAATATAGGTAGATTAGTCTGAGTCATTTTATCTCCTCCTGATAGAAAAAATATCCCTCATAAATAATATTTTTATAAGAGATACATCACTTCCTTTTCTTGATTATATATAATAACAACAAAATAAAAATATATCAACCCCTTTTTACATTTTTTTTAATTTTTTAATTGAAAAGAGGCCAAATTTCTTGGCCTCAAACAACTATTCTTCTTCTAAAGAAGAATCTTCTATAGTATCCTTTTTACGATTAGGATTAGAAGTAAGAAAAGTAACTTTCTCTGCTACTATCTCAGTCTTTTTTCTCTTAACTCCATCAGGAGATTCAATAATTCTTGTTTGAACTCTACCTTTAACACCAATCATGTCGCCAGTGTTACAATACTCACTAGTAGATTCTGCAACTGCAGACCATAAAGTACAATCTAAAAAGTCAGTATCATATTCACCATTAACATTCTTATAGTTTCTTGGTACTGCAAGAGTTAAAGTAGCATATTTCTTACCATTTTCCGTAACCTTTGTTTCAGGTGCTCTAGCAATTCTTCCTACTAAAACTATTTGATTAACCATAATTCCCTCCTTTCGCCATCACTATACCAAAAAAGAGAGATTATTTGCAAATTTTTAAAACATAATTTTCCCCTATAAAAAAATAGGGAAAATCATCGTTTCTCGGCCAGAAAAGAATTTTTTCCCTAAAAAAATATATCTCAAAAACATCTTTTAAAAATTCACTAACTTTACATAAATTTTACATTTTTTCATTAATTTCTTTAATAATTGAATCAGAAATAGCCTTTGCTAAAGCATCTTGCTCTTCTTTTAAAGTATTAACATCAGTACTATTAGATATATAACCAAGTTCTAATAAGTAAGATTCATTACCAATATTACTATCATAGTAGGGATTAACTCCTACCTTATCAGGATTACTATTATCAACATAAGCACCAGTCATAAAGCCTCCCGTTTCTCTAATCATATATAAATAATTAGATTTAGTAGTAACATTATAATGTTTATAATTTTTTTCATCATATCCATCAATCGCAGACTTAACTTCACTCTCAGTAAAGTTATGAGTATAAATCCCATCAAACTTCTTATATAATCTATTTGAAGAGTATCCTAAGCTAGTATTACTAGTAATATTATTTACTATATCTTTAGCTAAATCATAATTAATATCACTAGGAGTATATAATTCAATTCCCTTTACTTTAGAAGAACCACTCTTATTAATATGAATAGAGAAAGTATATTTACTTTTAACCTCATTAGGAATAACCGCCCTACCACCTTTATTATACTCATCCATAACATGATTTTTATCAATATCACCTTCATCATGAGTTAATTTAACAGTAATACCATCCTTCTCTAAATTACTTTTAACTTTCTTACTAATATCCATAGTAAAATCAGTTTCTTTATAATTGCCAGAAGCACCTCCACCATCCATACCGCCATGACCTGGATCAATAGTAACATCATAATTCTTATTCTTACTATTATTCTTTTTAACAACAAATTCTAAAGTATTATATTCATTATTAGAATCAATAGTAATTATATTATTATATTTAGATAAAGTATAATAAACAGTTTCCTTATACTTAGTATCATTCTTAATACCATAATATTTAATAATAGGCTTTTCACTATCCTCACTATTAGGATAAGTAGCCTTAAGTACTAAATAATAAGTACCAATATCTAAATTATCTAAATATAAACCATCATTAATAAGATTAGAAATATAATAATTAATCTTACCACCATCAGTATCAGAAGTAATTTCTATATCTTTATCCTCACCATTATATAAAGTAAGACATAAACTATCATAATTCTTATCTTTAATGTCAATATTACCTTCTATATTAAAATGATTACCATAAACATAATATTTAGAAGCATTACTAACCTCTTCTTCTAAATTAAGTTTGGGTACTTTACTTTTAATATAATTAACATATACAAAATAACCACTGCACCCCAAAATAACAATTACAAATAAAAATCCTAGTATCTTTTTCATCTATTTATCTCCTATATTAATAGCAAGTAGTCTGTTAAGTTCTACTGCATACTCTGTTGGTAATTCCTCTCTAAATGCTGATATAAATCCCATAATAATAAGTTCTTTAGCCTTATCCTCATCAAGTCCCCTACTCATCAAATAAAATAACTTATCTTCACTAATCTTTGATACTGTTGCCTCATGTTCCATAAAGGAACTATTATTATTAACAATATTAGTAGGAATAGTATCACTCTTAGATTTATCATCAAGAATCAAAGTATCACATTTAACTGAAGCCTTTGAGCCGATTGCATTCTTCGTAATTTTAACAGTACCTCTATAAGTAGCATTACCACCACCTGATGCAATAGATTTAGATATAATATTACTCTTTGTATATTTACCCAAATGAATCATTTTAGCACCAGAATCTTGTATCTGACCACTACCAGCAGCAGCAACACTAATACAAGTACCTCTCGCATAATCACCTTTTAAAATACAAGCAGGATATTTCATATTAGTCTTAGAACCAACATTCCCATCAATCCATTCCATTAAACCATTCTCTTCAACGATAGCCCTTTTAGTAACTAAGTTATATACATCCGTAGACCAATTCTGTACAGTACTATATCTACACTTACTATTCTTACCAACAAATATTTCAACTACTGCTGCATGAAGAGAATCCTCTGTATAAGTAGGAGCAGTACATCCCTCCATATAATGAACACTACTATTATCATCAACAATAATAAGCGTTCTCTCAAACTGTCCCATATTCTTACTATTAATTCTAAAATAACTCTGAAGAGGTCTATCAAGTTCCGTATTAGGAGGAATATAAATAAAAGTTCCTCCACTCCATACAGCACCATTTAAAGCTGTAAATTTATTCTCATTATATTTAACTAAAGTATTAAAGTATTTTTTAAATAATTCAGGATACTCTCTTAAAGCACTATCAGTATCCATAAAGATAACATTTTTTTTCTTTAACTCCTCATTCATATTATGATAAATAACTTCACTATCATATTGAGCCCCCATACCATCTAAGTATTTTGCTTCAGCAGAGATAACACCCAAATCATCAAAAATATTTCTAACATCACAAGAAATATTATTCCAATTATCTGTTAAATTATTCTCTCTCTCTTTATAATAAGTAATATTATCATAATCAATATCAAGTTTAGGTCCAAAATTAGGATTATTACTCTTTAAAAAAGCATCAAGAGATCTAAGTCTAAAATCAAGCATCCATTTAGGTTCTCCCTTAATACTAGATATTTTTTCCACTACTTCTTTAGTTAATTTCATTTATATCACCTTGCACCCTTATTATATAAAATAAAATCCAATAAGTAAAGAAAAAAACTATCTATTTACAATAAATAGACAGTTTAATTACTTATATTAGACCTACTACTAAAACCATTCATATAATAATCAGGAATTTTACCCTGCACAACTTTCATAGCGATAGGAATACTAGCATCAATATTAATTTCTTCACTAATAATAGGTAAAATAATCCTCGTATCAACTTTAACATCAATCATTAATTTAATTAAAGCATTATTAATACCATATTCTGTAACATCCGTAGAAAATCCAGTAACAACATCTCCCACTAAAGATAACTTAACTGGAATCTTAGGACCAAGATTATATAGAAGACTAGAACCAGTAACCATACCAAAAGGAATATAAGTAATAATACCCTTATCAAGCAAATCCATATCATAAGCATCTAAACTATTAAGAGGAAGTTCCAACATATCAATCTTTCCTTCTTCAATAGCCCTAAGATTAAGTTCAATTAAACTAGTCATAGTACTAAGTATTTTAGAAGAATTTTTACTATTAAAATCAATTAAAACAATTTCCCCTTTATCATTATAAACAATATCAAAAATATCATCAGCCCATGAATCACTCATCTGTTTAGTAATAGCCTTATTAATAACTAAAACAGTAAGTTTCCTAGTTTCAGCCTCAGCATAAGCCATAAGTACATCTCTGGATTTATTAGAATAATAATTAATAAATATAATAACAAATAATACCAGAAATATAAAAATAACAATAATAGTATTAATAACTTTACTTTTTTTCCTTTTCTTATTCTTTAGTAACATTCTCATACTAAATTATATGAAATAACCCTATTTAAAAGAAATAAAACCTCCAGTAATACTCAAAGTATCATATCCAAAAGCATTAAGTCTCTTACTAATCTCTAAACTTTGTTTGCCCTCTTCACAATAAAGATAATATCTCTTATTCTTATTCAAATAATGAGAATAATTATTAAGTAAATTATAATAAGGTATATTAATAGCATTCTTAACATGAGAAATACTATATGAATAATTATCTCTAATATCAATAATAATAGGACTACTAATTTTCTTTAATTCATAAATAGAAATCGTATTCATGTCACACCTCACTATAATATATACTAAATATAAATAAGTGAAAAGTAAAATAGTACAAATTTTTCATACCTTTCACTAAAAGCCAAAGTCTTTTAGTGTTACTTCTAGCCTATAGTCTAGAAGTAAAAATTATAAAATATGTATTGGTGTGAAATACTTTCTAACTAAAATATTCTCCAAAGAAAAAACTTAAGAATAATCTTAAGTAATTATAAACTAAGTAATTTTTTAGCTGTCCTAACCATTTGAGCAGAATATCCCATCTCGTTATCATACCAAGAAATAACTTTAACCATTTGTTTACCATCATGTTCTACTACTTTAGTTAAAGATAAATCTGCTAGTGCACCACAAGTAGTACCAATAACATCAGAAGAAACAATTGGATCAGTAGTAGTAACTAAAGTCTCACTAGCATTATTTATAAATGTACTATTAATTTCTTCTACTGTAACTTTCTCAGTAAGTTCTAAAGATAAATCAACTAAGCTACCGTCAGATACTGGTACCCTAATAGCACCACCACTAAGTTTACCATCTAAACTTGGAATTACTTTACCAATTGCAATAGCAGCCCCAGTAGAAGTAGGAACAATATTCATTGCACATGCTCTGCCTCTTCTTTCTTTAATACCTTTTTTATGTGAAACATCTAAAGTAACTTGATCATTAGTATAAGCATGAATTGTAGTCATAAATCCTCTTTCAATACCAAAATTATCATCAAGTACTTTAACAATTGGTGCTAAACAATTAGTAGTACAAGAAGCTGCTGATACAATAACATCATCACTAGTTAATATATCATCATTAACATTATAAACAACAGTCTTCATATCCCCTTTACCAGGAGCACTAATAAGTACTTTCTTAGCACCTGCCAAAATATGTTTATTAGCATCTTCCTTCTTAGTAAACTTACCAGTACATTCAAATACTAAATCAATGCCAAGTTCTCCCCACGGAAGATTACTAGGATCCATCTCACTATATACTCTAGTTTTCTTACCATCAACAATAATATCTTCTTCATCAAAAGTAATATCTTTATCATAAGTTCTATGATTAGTATCATATCTAAGTAAATAAGCAAGTTCTTCACTACTAGATAAATCATTAATAGCTACTACATCAAAGAAATCATCTTCTTTCATTAATCTATATACTAATCTACCAATTCTACCAAAACCATTTATTGCTATTTTCATTTCTATCATCTCCTAAGTATATTATATATTATTTTATCCAAAATATAAAATATTTTCTTTCCTACTTTACACTTTTTTGATACTTTAATAACCTAAATATCATGCAAACACTTATTAATACCATTACCAATAATCATAGAAAGTTTATCAATAACAAAATCAACCTCTTTAGGAGTAACAATGAAATTATAATTAACAGATGCAAGAACCTCCTCAATTAAACTTTTCTTATCAGTATCCGACAATTCTCCTATCATACCAAGAATATCTCTTTTCTCTTCTAAATTTAAATCCTTATCTTTTATTTTATCTACATAATTACTTCTACTAAAAATAAGTTTGTTTTTACTTTGATTATCTTTAATATAAGAAATATGTTTGAATAAATAATTAATAGTATCATATACAATAACAGAAGCCTCTACTACTGTAGGAACCCCAATAGCAATAACAGGAATACCCATAGTATCATAACTAATTTCTTTTCTCATATTACCAACACCGCTACCAGGATGAATACCAGTATCAGTAATCTGAATACTCTTATTAACTCTATCCATACTGCCAGCAGCAAGAGCATCAACTACTACTACCATATTCGGCTTAACTTCATTAATAACAGCCTTAATATAATCACCAGTCTCTATCCCAGTACATGCCATAACACCTGGACAAAAACCAGCTACTTCTTTAATACCTTCACTAATATCTTCACCAAGTACAAATAAATGTCTAGTAATAATTAAATTATCAATAACTTTAGGTCCCAAACTATCGGGAGTACTCTTATCATTACCAAGACCAATAACAAGAATATTATTATTATCACCAACAAAATCATTAAACACTTTAATAAAAATTTCCTCTATCCTATCACAATTTTCTTTATCTGTAGCATCATTAAATAAAATAGTAACATACTTACCCTTCTTTCTATTAATAAGTTTACTACTTTCATCATCAATATTAACACTAGTAACAGAAATATTTCCGTAATTCTCTGTTTTAGTATCAATATAATTATCATTATCAGTAATACTTTCAAGTATCAAATCAGTCCTAATATTATACTTGTTTAAGTCAATTTCATGTCCCATATCTATCACCAGTAATATTTTTTACAAAAAACACTAAAAATATTTGCTTTTTCTATAATTTTTTGGTAAAATTATAATTAGTTTTGGAAGGAGATGAATTTTTATGGCAAATGTTAAAAATGCAAAGAAAAAAATAATTCAAATAAGAAAAACAACTTTAGCACATCAACAATTAAAGTCTACTGTTAAAAATGCTATTAAAGAAACAGACAAAGCTGTATTAGCAGGAAATAAAGAACTAGCAGACAAATCATTAAAGAAAGCAATTAAAGCTTTAGATAACGCTAAAGTTAAAGGTTTAGTTCATAAAAATAAAGTTGATAGAGAAAAATCAAGATTAACTAAAAAAGTAAATACTATGGAAGTAAAATAATTACTTCTTTTTTTTACATAAAAAAATGAGATATTACTCTCATTTAATTATTCTATTTAAACATTATCACTATATTTAGTAACGACATATTTACCATCTATCTTCTCTATCTTAGAAGAAATAGTAAGTAAGTTACTAGGAGTATTATCTCCCACTGAATAATAAGAAATAACAACTTCCACATCAAAACTATCATTACCTAAATTTAAAACATCATATTTAGTATTATCGTTATTAATCATATTTTCATTTCTAAGGTAAGCTAAATCAACACCTTTATGTGCTACCATACAATATAATTTACCATCTTTTTCTTGATACTTATTATTATCAAAATACTCATTAATAAGTTCACTACTAATACTTTCTTCCAAATATTTTTTAACTTCACTAACACTCTTAAATTCAGAAGATAAATCATAAGTATCATTACCTATAGTCAAAAAGTCCGCATCTTCATCAAATTCACCACAGTAACCATATAGTCCTCTCTTTTGATTAGCCAAACTAATCATAATAGGCATCTTCTCTTTACTAATAGCAATTGCTTCTTCCTTAGAAATAGTTTTATCATTCTTATCATCATCATCATCATTATTATTTTTATTATTATCTATATTAGTATTATCTTCTACTAAATCATCATTCTTATTACTAAAATCAATCTTTTTAGTAGCCAGTAAATAAACAAATACACTAAGTAACACTATAACTATAATCATAATTATAATTATAGTACCAACATTACTCTTTATCTTCTTTCTTTTTCCCATACCTATCCTCCTATTAAATTATATCAAAAAAATATAAAAAAAGAAAGAGAAAAATCTTCTCTTCCTACATCATATTTTCTAGGTCACTAATAGCTTTAGTTTTAGCGGAATTCATCTTTCTAACTAACTTCTTCATATTACCATTTTTTATATTTGTGTATAGAGCGGCGCTCCCAACTCCAATACCTAATCCCATTAAAGCCATACCTGTCTTAGATTTCATAATCTCACCTCTCTAAAATATGATTGGTATTTAATATACCAATCATATTATTAACCATATATCAATAATTATACTATTCATTATAAAAATTAATAATAAAATCTTTTAAAGTAGTTTTTCTATTATCAACATAATCATTATTAATACCATAAATAAAAGCATTCGAGTCTCCCACTATAACAAGACTTTTTTTAGCTCTAGTAACACCAGTATAAACAAGTTTGTTATAAAGCATTCTCTTAAAAGAATTAACAACAGGCATAATAACCATATCAAATTCACTACCTTGTGCTTTATGAATACTAATTGCATATCCATGTCTAAAATTAATAAATTTATCTGGTGTATACTCAACAATATTACCATCATAATTAATATTAATCTGATTAATTATCTTTTTATCTTTAGAAATAATAATATCTTCAATATATCCAATATCACCATTATAAACATTATTATCTGGATCATTAACAAGTTGTAATACCTTATCACATTCTCTAAAAGTAACATTTCTAATTTTAATTTCTTTTTTATTTTTACTACTAGGATTAAACAATTCTTGTAGCATAATATTAAGATTATCAATACCATTTAAAGACTTATACATAGGAGCTAATATTTGTAATTCCCTATCAGTATATCCTTTTTCAATAGCTTTTTTAACAACTTCTTTAATATAACTACCAGCATTATCATTATCACTACTAATAAATAAATAATCATCTTTTTTAATAAATAAATCTTCACTAATATTTTTATTCTTAATATCATAAGCTAAGTTAAGAATATATGAGTCTTCACTTTGTCTATATATTTGATTAAGTCTAATTACAGGCAAACAATCACTATCAATAATATCTTTAAGTATCTGTCCTTCACTAACACTAGGTAATTGATAGTAATCTCCTACTAAAATAAGTTTAGCATCTCTTCTAATACCCTTAAATAAAGCTTCCATAAGTAAAGTATCAATCATACTAACTTCATCGACAATAATATATTTTTGGCCATTTGGAGAATATTCATCGGTAGCAAAAGTATTAGTATCTTTATCCCATCCTAAATATTTATGAATAGTACTAGCACTAATACCAGTAGTTTCCATAAGTTTCTTACTAGCTCTCCCTGTTGGAGCAAGAAGTGCAATATCATCTTTTTTTAATTTTTTTTCATGAATGAGAATATTAACAATTGCCTTAACAATTGTAGTCTTACCAGTTCCAGGTCCACCAGTAATAATAGTAATATTATTATTAACTCCAGAATATATAGCCTTTTTCTGTAATTCATCATACTTAATTTTATTATCTTTTTCTTTATTATCAATATATTTATCAATACTAATATTACTATTAATACTCATATCATTAAGAAAACAAAGTCTTTCACAAATATATTTTTCAGCCTCATAAAATTTTCTTAAATAATATCTCTTATCTTCAATAATAATTTTTTTATTCTTAACAAGTTTCACCATCAAATAGTCAAATTTTTCATTACTAATACTAACATAATTAGATAACATATTAGATATTTCTTCCAAAAATAAATAAGTATCTCCATTATTAAAACACAATTCTTTCATAATATAGATAATTAATGCCTTAATTCTTCTTTCATCATCTTCATTAATTCCCATGCCAAGAGCAATTTCATCAATCTTAACAAAAGACATTTCATCACTATCAATAAGCTCATATATATTATTATTAACAGTATCTAATATTTTATTATTATACTTATTTAAAAAAGATAAAGAATCTTTCATATCAAAACCAAGTTTAGTAAGTTCCATAACAATATTAGAAGTACTTTGATAATCCATTAAAACGTTGTATATTCTATTAATTTTATTTTCCCCAAGTCTAGGTATCAATTGAAGACAATCTTTGTTTTCAAGTATTTTATTAATAGTATCCTCATGAAAAGTATCAACAATCTTTTTAGCAGTCTTTTCTCCAATTGGAAATAAATCACTTGATAAAAAGACAATCAATTCTTCTTCTTTAGTAGGAATATTAACTTCAAAAGAATTAACATTAAATTGTTTTCCATACTTATTATGATAAACAATTTCACCATATAAAATATATTCTTTTTTTTCACTAAGTCTAGGTAATCTTCCAGTTATATGTATCATATCATCATCATAGTCAATATTATTATCCTTTATTTTAAAAAGACCAACCATATAACCATTAATCTCATTACGATATATTTCTTTATATAAAAAGCCTTTAACAAAATTATCTTTCATATAATTCCTCTTTTCTTAATAATTATAACAATTATAAGAATCAAAGTAAAGAAAAAACTCACCAAAGTAAGTTTTATTTCTATTCACAAATATATCCTTCATTTTTATAATGAGTTTTTATTTGTTCCTTATCATTAGCAGTTATTCTTTTACCAGAACCATAATAATTATAAAAGATAACAGTAAGTGTATTATTTGGCTTATCAGTAATATAACTCCAGCCAAAACCAGACGAATCGAAATTAAGACGATTGCTTACACAAAAATCATTATTGCTATCTACTATACAATCTAAAGAATTCAATTTGTTGATCATTTCAGTAACCTTATCATCTGTTAAACCATTTTGATACTTAATAACCATTCTATTATAAATAGCAAGTTTATAACTCTTTTGATAATTGTAAATAAAATCAGAATAAATAGATATATCAGTATCACCTGTATTATGACTATAAGCACAATTTAAATCCACATTAGCAGCCTTATAATCAGACAAACCAGTAGTATTTTTATGTACCCCAAATACCAAAAACTTAAGTATTAAAATCACCACAATAGAACCAACAATCGAAACAATAATTCCTATCAATATGGCTTTCTTTAATTCATTATTACTTTCATTCTGAACATTAACACTATTATTCATACTCTCCTCCTATCATAATTTATGATACCATATATTAGTCATTCTTACAAGTATATTTTAAAAGAACTATCTACTTTTGATAGTTCATAATTAAATTACTAGTTTTATACAAATATTCCATATTTTTATTTATTTTTATACACATATCATACTCACTACCATCAATAACAATTTTAGGAGGAATAGCCATATAAATAAATAAAAGTAATCTTTCATTATCTTTTAACGGATAATTACTTTCATAATAATGAAATAAATCATCAAAATCAAATTCTAAATAATGATTCTTATAAAAAGATAATAAATCATATATAGGACTATCAACCCTACTTTTATTCCAACTAATTAAATATGGCTTATCACTTTTAAGGTAGTGATCTAAATTAATATTATTATGAATATATGAAACTCTTTCATTCTTATTATCTTCAATTAATTTATACCATTTATCAATATTATCTTTAACATAATAAATACTACTAAATATAATATTAATATTTCTAGCAATCAAATAAGAAGAAGGAGACATATAAACCTCTTTTTCAATCAAAGAAATAAGTTCATTGTAATAATTATTCAAATAATCAATATCATTAACAATATCTTCATATATTTTTTTATTTTTATCAATATCTACTTCCCTATAAAAAGTAGTTTTACTATGAAGTAAACTAAGTAAATGCACCATATCCATAGCCTTTTGTTCTCTTGGTTCATATACATCTTCAATATATGGATATATTTCATATTTATTAGATTCTTCTATTGGATAAGGAAAATAATCAAAAGCTCTTGATCTTAAATAATTATAAGTCTTATCAATATCATTATTGTTTTTATTTTTAATAACTATTCTATCATCGACTATTTTAACCCCTGATTTAATAGTAAGCTTATTATAAGGCAAATTATATTTACTTACTTCACTTCTAATATTATTATTCACTAGTCTTAGGTATAATAACCTTATCTCCAGGTTTAATATTTGTTATATCATTATAATCTTCAAATGCTTCTTTTGTAATACCATATTTAATAAGTATTTTATCAATAGTATCTTCTTCTTTAACAATATAAACATAATAAGTAGTATAAGTTTCACTATCATCTAAATTAGAAAACAAATCACTAGCAGTAATATTATCATTGTCTCTAGTTTCCTCTTTAATTTCTTCAGTACTTATTTTTTCCATAATTTCCTCTTTCTTTTCATCAACTACTGGTATATCATCTTTCACATCATCAACCTTCATTTTTTCTACTCTAACTTCTTCTATTTCCTCAGTTTCTGCTTTTTCATCTATAGTATCTTCTTCCTTTGTTACATCTTCTGGTAAATATTCAGCTTCAATAAATAAATCAATATTAACACTCAAAGTATCACTATTAATAACATCGTAATAAAAATCATCAATATCCGCTTTAACAGTACTAATATCATATCTAGGATCTAAAGTAATATCAAAAGGTAAATCAAAAGAAAATTCATCTCTATTAATAGAGCCTTCATTCATCTTATAATTCCCAGTAATATGAAATACACCAGTAATAATACCTTCTTCTTCAACATTAATTTCTCTTTCCAAAGATATAGAAGTAATCTCACTAACTTTAGTTTTAAATGGTAATTCTTTCTTAAATGGTACAATCTGTTTCATAATCACTCTCCCTTTCAATAAAAGATATGAAACAAAAACAAAAATATAACAATTAAGTTATATTTTTAAGTATTTTAATATTTCTTTTCAATTTTAATTTATATAAATAATGTCCACTACCAATATTATTTAATATCATAGTAATTGTCTTAAGTTCTTTATCACATTTCTTTCTAAATAATTCACTATTTTTATCTAATAATATTGGGCCTAAATATAATTCTTTATAAGAATATCTTTTCCTACCCTTCTTAAACACGATAATAGTATAAATAATATTCTTATCAAGAACCAATTCTTCATCATCTATATAATAACCCATACTAATCATATTCTTTCTTAAGAAATATAAATCAGTATTACTTTGGATAATAATCTTATTAATATCTTTAAGTTTATCTTGAGAATATTTAAGAAATCCAATAATAGTATTAGCACCCATACCAGCCACTACTAATGTATCAATTTTATCTTTCTTATTAATAACAGATACACCACTGCCAAGTCTAATATCTATTCTATCTTCTAATTTATATTTGGATACATTCCTTCTAGCAGACTCTAAAGCATTATTATTAACATCACTAGCAATAATTTTTAAATTATTAAATTTTTCAGCTAAATATATAGACAAAAGTCCGTGATCACAACCAATATCAATCACGGATTTATCATTTTCATCTATAAAACTAGCCACCATTTCTAATCTTTTAGATAATTTACTCATTTAAGAAATCCTTCAACTTTCTACTTCTAGATGGATGTCTTAATTTTCTTAAAGCCTTAGCCTCAATTTGTCTAATTCTTTCCCTTGTTACACCAAACATTTGTCCAACTTCTTCTAATGTTTTAGATGACCCATCATCAAGACCAAACCTAAGTCTAAGTACTTGTTCTTCTCTTTCAGTCAAAGTAAGTAAAACATCACTAATCTCTTCTTTTAACATTTCATGAATAGTGAAATCTTCCGGAGACATATTGTTTTCATCAGGAACAAAATCACCCAAATGTGAATCTTCTTCTTCTCCAATTGGAGTTTCTAAAGAAACAGGATCCTGAGCAATCTTAATAACTTCTCTAATTTTTTCAGGACTCATACCCATTTTTGCAGCAAGTTCTTCATCAGTAGGTTCCCTATTAAGTTCAAGTGTAAGTTGTCTTTGAAATCTTGATAGCTTATTAATAGTTTCTACCATATGTACAGGAACTCTGATAGTTCTAGCTTGATCCGCTATCGCTCTAGTAATAGCTTGTCTAATCCACCAAGTAGCATAAGTAGAAAACTTATATCCTTTATTAGCATCAAATTTTTCAACAGCTTTCATAAGACCAATATTCCCTTCTTGAATCAAATCAAGAAAAAGCATACCTCTTCCAACATATCGTTTAGCAATAGATACAACAAGTCTTAAATTTGACTCTGCAAGTCTATTTTTAGCTTCTTCATCACCATTAGCAATTCTCTCAGATAGTTCAGTCTCTTCTGCAAGTGATAACAAACTAATTTTACCTATCTCTTTTAAATACATTCTAACAGGATCATTAATAGTAAGTTCTTTAGCAATATTATTATCTTTTAAAATATCCTCTAAATCTCCACCATCGTCTTCATCACTACCATCATCTAAGTCAGATTCTGATACAACACTAATATCATTTTCCATAAGAGCATTATAAAGTTCATCAAGTAAATCACTACCAATTTCAAGGCCTTTTAACTCTTCTGCTAACTCTTCATATGTAATAAATCCAAGTTCTTTACCTTTCTTAATCAAGTTTTCTTTTCTTTGTTCAAAATCTTTAATTTCTGATACCATTTCTACTACCTCCCCTTATCTTCATTATCTCCATAGATATTTCTGCTTGTTTTAATGGATCTTTCTCTTCTTTTAACTTTTTGTTTAAATTATTAACTCTCACTTCTTTATGATACTCATTTATAACAAAAATATAATCTTCAATTTCTTCTATTTGAAAGTCCTCTTTTATTCCCATAGCAATAATATCACGGAGGGTTCTAAGTATTTCCTCTCGATCAGATATATAACTAATAAAATCAGCAACATTTATTATACCATATTTATGAAAATAGTAAATAATTTCATTAGATAATTCACGAATATTTTTATCAGGAAAAAATCCAACTCTATTTTCAACCATATTAAGTACCTTTTCATTCTTTAACATGTAATAAATAAGATAATTCTCTGCCATACCATATTTATTATAAGTCTTCTTAGGTTTAATATCCCTAACAACCTTTTTTTTATTTTTAATTAACTTATTATATTTATCTTTTATAGTCTCATAATCTATATTAAAATTATCCGATAACTTCTTTAAATTAAGTTCTACTATAATATTATCTTTTTCATTAATAAGTTCCTTTAAAGCACTATTAACATAAGAAGAAATATCCTTAATATTACCAAAATCTTTATTTTTTTTAAGTATTTCCATCTTATAATCAATAAGATTACTAGCATTATTAATTTGTGCTAAAAAAGAATCTTTACCATTTTTAAGTATATATTCATCAGGATCCAAATTATCAGGAAGTCTAACTATTTTAATATTAACTCCAGTATCTTCAAGTAACTCAATAGCACTAATAGTAGCCTTTTCACCAGCAGCATCACCATCAAAACATAAAATAACATTATTAGCCATATTTCTAATAATACTTTTATGTTCCCTCGTAAGGGCAGTTCCCATAGTAGCAATACAATTATCAATACCAACTGTACTAGCCCTAATAACATCCATTTGACCTTCCATAATAATAACAGAATCATTTTTCTTCAAATATTCTTTAGCAATATGATAATTATATAAAATCTTTCCCTTTTTAAATTTATCCGTCTCTTTAGTATTAACATATTTAGCAGTATCTTTAGTATTATATATTCTACCAGAAAAAGCAACAGGATTACCACTTAAATCATAGATAGGAAACATAATTCTATTAATAAAAATATCATGTCCATTCTCATTAGTAAGACCAACATCTACTAGTTTATCAATAGAATATTTTTTATTAATCAAGTATTCAGTAAGTGATACCTTCTGTATAGAAAGACCAATACCGAATTTTTTAATAGTATCTTTATCAATATGTCTCTTATCTAAATATTCAATAGCATTCTTACCTAAATTAGTAAATAAACTATTTTGATAAAACTTATTAGCAGTACCATAAATATCAAAGTATTCATCTTTCTTATTACTAACACTAATATTAGTACCAATATTAATACCAACCTTTTCCCCAAGCAATCTAACAGCCTCAGTAAAAGATATCTTCTCAAAATCCGCAACAAAAGTAAATACATTGCCACTAGCACCGCAAGAAAAACAAGTATAAATCTGTTTTTCCGGACTAACACTCATACTAGGAGAATGATCATCATGAAAAGGACAAACACCAAAATAATTTTTCCCCTTCTTTGTAAGATTAACATACTTAGAAATAACATCAACAATATCAGTTTTATTTCTTATCTCATTCATAACTTCATTACTGATATAAGCCATAAGTATCACTTCCTTACAAAAAGCCAATATAATTATATAACAAAAGCATTTTTTTGTAAAGAAAAAAGATAAGAAACTTCCATATTTCCTACCTTTTTAGTATATAACCCTAACTAATATATAATATATATGGTTGATATCTTAGTTAAAGACTCCATTAGAGGCTTTAACTAACACTCTAAGATTACAAGCTTAGAGTGCCATAAAAAAATAGTTATCTAGCAAATCCATATACCTTTCCCTTTTCTAAAGGAATATTCTTATAATAAAACAAATCACTAACCGTAACAAAAGTATAACCCTTACTCTTTAAAGATGGAATAATAATTTCTAATGCATTAGCAGTAGCACTATAAATATCATGCATTAAAACAATATCTCCATCTTTTACTTTATTAATAACCCTACTACTAATTCTCCTAGAATTATGATATTTCCAGTCCAAAGTATCAATATCCCATATAATAATAGGAGTATCCACTACACCCCTAATCATCTTATTACAAGATCCATAACTAGGTCTAAATAAAGTAGGATATTTCCCCGTAACTTCAAAAATAAGATTACTAGTATCATTAATCTCACTCTTAACCTTATCTTCTTTATATTTAGTAAGAAGTAAATGATTAAAAGTATGATTTCCAATCTCCATCTTACTACTAACCATTCTCTTTAAAATATTCTCATTTCCCTTAATTCTATTACCAAGTACAAAAAAAGTAGCAGGAACATTATTTTCCTCTAATATATCAAGAACCTTATTAGTATTATAATTAGGTCCATCATCAAAAGTAAGAGCAATATATTTATTACTAATAACATCATTATCATAAATAATATAATCATTCATATAAGTACTAGCTATCCCATTCTCCACTTTATCATTATCCATATCAATAATAAAACTATCAATATCATTAGATATCTTTCCTGATCCTACTATATATTTATAAAAACTCAAATAATATTTATTCTCTTTCAAATAACCATCATAATCAATAAAAATATCATCACTATAATTATTAGAAGTCCTATTCAAATAATTCTCAATAAATAAATCAATATTATCATTATCAAAAAAAGGATAATTAATAGTCCTATTACTATCAATAAGTACCTTGTTAACAATCTCACTATTATAATCAATAACCAGTATCATAAAAAAAATAATAATAAAAGGAAGCATAAAATATCTATATTTCATAAATTCACCTATCTAAATATATGAAAAAAAGACTAAATATATTAGTCTCTAATATCAATTCCATCAAATCTAACATCAATAAACCTCTTACTAGATAAATAATCACACATATGTACAAATCTCTGATACTTATCTTTAGGTATAGGTAAAACCTCATTACCATTATAATCCTTATTCCAAATACCCATATGTGAAGAAATAACCCTAATAAGTAAATTAAATTCTTCATCAGTAAGAGATAATTTACTCCTACTTTCTTTTATAAGTTCACATACCACTAACGGATGATCAAATCTCGTATACTTTTCTTTTACTCTACCACTTTTACACCCATCATGTAAAACAATAGCCATAATAATAATATCCTTTTCATTATCACTAAAATTATTAAGTCCCGGATTATCTAAAAGTTCTTTAGCAAATCTAACTGCCACTTTAGTATGTTTAACAAGTCCATGCTCACTCTTAGCAAAATCTGGATGGTATTTACCAGTACTAGAAGCAGGAATATCAAAAAAATAATCAGGTAATTCATTAACCAATAACTTAAGATCTTCTCTTTTCTTATCATCTTTTATATAACTATATTCCTTATTAAAATATTCAATTTTATTCATAACATCTACTTCCTTACATTAATATCTACAGTAGTATATGGTATTTCAATCTTTTCTTTATCAAAAGTATCTTTAACTAATCTAAGAAATGCTCTCTTAGCAGAATACCTATTAGGAGCCTTACAAGTAACACTAACCATATATACAATTGAAGAATCCGCAAAAGCATCAACACCATTTAATTCATATGTAATAACACCATCTATCTTTAATACATCTTCCCTAATATCCGAAAGAACTTTCTCTAGTTTTTCCAAATTAGTATCATATGCTACATTAAGTTTAATATATAATATAGCATCAGACAAACTATAATTAATAACCTCATTAAATGAAGAATTACCAATTGATTTAATCTCACCAGTAAAAGATTTAATCTTAGTAGTTCTAAGTCCTAATTGAATAACAGTGCCACTAAAACCATTAATTTCAACAGTATCTCCGACAGCAAACTTATTATCAAAAATAATAGAAATTCCCGCTAATAAATCTTTTAAAATATCTTGAAAAGCAAGACCAATAACCGCAGCAAATACTCCAATTGAAGCAATAATACTAGTAGTATCAACCCCATATAATTTTAATATTTGTAATATAATTAATATAACAATTATATATTTAAAAATATTCTTAGATAAATCAATTATCGTATCTTTCCTCTTATCCCTACCCCTAGTACTCTTATGTTTAGCAGTAAGTTTATTAATAACACTATTAACAACTAAATAAAGAAATAAACCTACTAAAACATAAACAAAAGGTAAATAAAACTTTTCACTAGTAATAACTTTAATAAAACCTTCCATAATCTTCCTTCCTTCCTTTTATATAAATAATTATACCATTATTTAAACATTCTAACAATAACTTCATTAGAAATATACATATATTTCTTATTAATTTTAAGATAATTATTTTCTTTTATCAAATAACCATCTCTAACTAAGTCATCTATATCATAAACATTCTCTAATAAAACATTAAATTTTTCTTTAAACTCATCTAAATTTATACCATCAAACTTTCTAAGTCCAAGCATCACTTCATTTTCCATCTGAATATCTTTATCTTCTTCTTGAGTATAATCTAAATAACTACCACTTAAATACTTACTTAAATTCTTCGTATTACTAATTCTCTTATTATCAATATAACTAACACTAGATAAACCAAAACCATAATATTCATAATTATTCCAATAACCCAAATTATGTTTAGATTGATATCCACTTCTAGCATAATTACTAATTTCATAATGAATATACCCATTCTTCTCTAAAGTATCCTGAATATAATTATACATCTCATAATCAAGATCCTCATCAATATTCTTAGTACCATTAATCTTTAATACTGTATTATCCTCAATAATCAAACTATAAGTAGAAATATGTGGAATATCAAGTTCTAAAAAGCAATCAATATCACTCTTCAAAATATTAATATCATCATAAGCAGCATATATTAAATCAATATTAATATTATCAAAATATTTCTTTACTAACCCAATCTTTTCAAATACCATTTTCTTATCATGATTTCTTCCAAGAAACTTAATTACATCATCATCAAAAGATTCTACCCCTACACTAACTCTATTAATACCATATTTTTTCATAATAATAAGTTTTTCTTCACTAATAGAATCAATATTACATTCCATAGTAAATTCACAGTAAATATCTTTATCAAAAACACCAATAATATCAAATAAATACCTAAGTTCATCTATATCTAAACTAGATGGTGTACCTCCTCCTATAAAAATAGTATTTACTTTCTCACCTTTATACCTACTACTAATCTCTTTCTTAAGATTATCTAAATAATCATAAATATATTTCTTATTATAATATACCTTACAAAAATCACAATAACTACAAATACTATTACAAAAAGGAATATGAATATATATCGACATAAACATCACCATAAATAGAATATCATACTAAAGAGTATTTTACAACGTATAAATCAAAAATAAATAACCATATTAATAATGGTGATAACATGAATAATATAGATATAAGAGCTTATATAATTTCTAATTTCAAAGAAGACAATATAGAAGAAATAAGAAATTCAATTGAGGAATCAATAGCATCACATGATGAAGATCCTCTAATAGGATTAGGAGTATTATTTGAATTATTTTGGAATAATAGCACTGATGAAGAAAAAGAAAAAGCCCTATCAAATATAAAAAAAGGTATGTAACCAAAAATTACATATCTTTTTTTGCAATAAAGAGTTCTAAAAGAAACTTACCATCACCATTACCACTCTTAATATTTTTATCAATATCCGCTAATTTAGATAAATACTTAATCAAATCATCTTCACTATAGTAGTAACAATCATTAAGTAAATACTTAACTCTATATGGACTTTTAAACTCTAATATTTTAGCAATTTCTTCATTAGACTTACCACTATTATATAATCTCTTAACTTGAAATAATAATCTAATCTGACTAGCAATAATAGCTATTATCTGACTAACATCCATACCATTATTAATAAAATTATAATATAACTTCATAGCCTTATTACAATCATTTTTAAGAATAGAGCTAACAAGTTCAAATACAGTATCATCTATATCTTCATCAACAAGTAAAATAATATCATCTTTATCAATAACTTTCTCTTCTAATTTATATAGCATAAGTTTATCAAGTTCATTCTTAATATTATCAATATCTTTATTACATCTACCCAAAAAGAACTTAATATCCATATCACTCATAGTAAATCCATTATCTTTAATATAATTCCTAACAAAAGTATCCAAATACTCTTCAGTAACACTAAGTTTATTAATAGTACCATTATCATTAATTAATTTATATAACTTCTTCTTACTATCAACACTATCACTATTTAAAATAAATATCAAATAACTATTAGTATTATAATTATTAAAATATTCCTCTAACAAAGAAATATCAAATTCACTCTTCTGTAAAAAATAACTACCACTATCAATAACAATAAACTTATATGGATCAAACATCCCAATAGTAGAAGCCTCTACAATAATATCCGAAACATTTTCAATATCATAATATATACTATCACTAGTAATATTTAAATTCTTCTTAAGTTTATTAACCTCATTACTTAAAAGAGATTTATCTCCACTATATAATAAATAAAAATTACTCTTTTTCATTAATTATCAACAACCTTACAAGTATAATTATCATCTTGATAATGTTTTATAAGTCCATCTTTATCTGTAGGTAAAAAGAAATCTTCTTTAGTATTAATTGAAGAAAATAATTTATAAGTATAAGTATTATCATCAAACTTATAAGTATCACCATCACTAAAATATTGATAAAAATAACTTTTATCTCTAAATTCTTTATAATAATTAACATCATTAAAAATATAATCAGACTTTACTTTAATATCAATAATAGTTCCATGACCATTAAATTCAAGTTCAACATTTTCAATAACTGAAGCCGGTAGTTTTTCATGATCATAAGACTTACTACAAGTATAGTAAACATTTTTACCATTAATAACTTCTGGATTAAAAAAGAAAAACATAGCTACTACTAAAATAAAAACAAGTAAAAATACTATAGTAAAATTAACTTTTTTCTTTGGAACAACCTCTTTTTCAACAACTTTAAGTTTTGGAATCGTAATATCATTAAGTTTTTTAATATCAACATCAACATCACATATTGCCTCATCTATAACCTGTATAGAATTAACTTTATCCAAAGAAATAATTTCATATTCTTCTTGATAATTATTATTAATTAACTCTTTAACAAATTTTTTAATATCATTATCATTTTCACCTTTCGATATCATAACAATAATCTCATTATTTTTAACAAAAGCCGAACCACAATATAATTTCTTATTATCATAACTATAAATTATATATTTATTACCATTCTTAATACTTTTAAATACTGCAAAAACATTTAAAAAAATAGTCTCTTGTCCAAAATTAAACTTATAGTCATTTAATTTAATAACTTTACCATTCATAACATTATCACCTAAATAAATTATATACTAAATTATCATTTTAGTAAAGAAAAAACTGCTAATGCAGTTATTGATATCTTAATTGCTGAGCATCTATACTAAATCCTCCAACAAAAGAATTACTCATTTCATAATTTTGATTAGTTCCATCATCATTAAGCCATATTATAACAGTATAGTAATTAGTAGTATTAGTCTTTAATACTTCACCAGAAGCTAGTAAAACTCTACCACTAGTTGGAATACTACCAGAAGAAATTTTACTACCATTAAAATTATATAATGCAAATTTCAAACCATTATTAAGAAATTCATTTTTAGTAACATTAATATAAATATCTAATGTTTGATCTAAAGTACCACTACTAGAAATAGCAAATCTCTTAGTATATACAGCATAGTTTTCTCCTAATGAAGGTTCCTTTCTAGGAATTAACCCATTACTATTAATAGAAGCCCCATCAATATAATTTATAGCAATACTTCCTGTTTTAACTTTAGTACTATCATCTTTCTCTTTAGCAACTAGAGAAAAATAAGTAAAAGTAATACCAACCATCAACGTAATAATTGTAAGAATTAAAACAATCAAATAAAATATATCATTTTTACTTTTACTCATATCATCACCTAGTATAATAATAACAAAAATATCAAAAAAAAGCAATATCAAATATTGCTTTTTAATAATTATTCTCCTGCAGCTACACCAGTAATATCGCCATTTGCTCCTGGTAAATCAACATGAATTGTACCCTTAAAAATTGCACCTTGTTCAGCATTATTGTCTTCACCAGCTTCATTAAGCCAAACAAATAAACGATAATTTTTTGAAGCACCTTTCCCAGCAAGATCAGCAGTAGTATTAATATCACTACCAAGTAAACTAAATCCAGATACATCATATGTGCCAGCTTCAGCATTATAAGGAACTTTTCCTTCATATACTTGTGTTCCATTATTTGATTTATCATCAATACCAGTTCTGTCATATAATGTAAACATTAAATTAGAAAATCCAACCTTACCTTCAGTAAGAGCTGTTGGAACAACATAAGCCTTTACCTTAACAGCATTTTCACTATTATTAGTTAAAGAAAATTCATAATAACCACAAGTAGTATAATTATTATCATCTTTACATGTAGTATAAGGAACTTGTGTACCTTCAACTTCATGAGTAGTTCCAGCTAAACCTCTAGTTAAAGTTTTCATAGCAATTTCTCTAGTAGATGGAATCAAATTTTCAATTGCAATTTGATCACCCTCAGTATAAACAATTTTAACTGAAGCAGCACTAACATTTACAGCATCTTGTTTACTACTTGCATTAATTGAAAAATATGCAAATGATGCCCCAATTATAGCTACAATTAAAGTAAGAACACCAATAACACCAAAAAATACTCCTCTCTTATCTTCTCTTTCCATAAATAATTCCTCCTCTCTTCTATCATAATAATCATACCAAAAAATAAAAAGAAAATCAATATTTTTTCTACAAAAAAAAGAAATAGTAACATTCATCTATTACTATTTCATAAAATCAATTAATTCTTCCTTCGACATATATCCAATATTTCTTTTAACTTCCTTACCATTTTTAAATAAAATAACGGTCGGAATAGTCATAACACCATACCTTCTAGCAATATCATTTTCCTTATCAACATCGACCTTAACAAAATTAATATTACTTTCATTAGAAACCTCTTCAAATACTGGACCAAACATTTTACAAGGACCACACCATGTAGCATAAAAATCCACAACAGCAATATCCTTAATCAAATCATCAAAACCATTTTCATAATGAATTAATCCCATAACAAACCTCCTATTCTACTATTGACTTATCATTAATATGTATTTTATTCTTATCAACTAACTTTTTAGCAGATTCCTTAGTAACAACTTTCTTATCAATTAATACCTTTAATATCTCTTCATTTAACTGCTCATTAGTCTTATTCTTTCTATTATCTATAATATTATAAACATCACCATAAATATCAATAATCTCTCCTGATACACCAGATAAGACTGGAGTATTATTAAGAATAAAATTATTCATTTTAGAATCCTTCAAAAATGAAGAATCAAATATTGGTAACGAAACAATTACAAGTATTAAAAATAAATACACATACATTTCAATAACTCCCACTACAATACCAAGTAATTTAGACGGAATACTAAGTATAACAGTAGCCTTAAGTATTTTTTCAACTAAACCAGTAAGCATAAGTACAACTTTCAATACAAATAATAAAGCAATAAATATAACTAAAAAAGCAATGACCTCATAAAGTAAAATATTTAAAGCATCAATACCATTAATAAGCCCAAAAAAATTAAAGAAAGGTAAATTTTCGTACATAATTACTGATATATAATTTTTAAGATAAAAAGCCAAAATAATAACCACAAACATTCCAATAAAATCAGTAAGTTTCTTTATAACACCAGCTTTAAATCCAGCTACACCGCCCAATATTAAAAGAGCAATAATTATAACATCTACTACATTCATAGTTTATCCTCCTTCATAAATAATATGCCATCATTAAGCATTATTATTATTTTGATTATTCTCTTCATTAACAACTGTAAAAATCATACTATCATTATAATCAAAAGAATTTTCTTTATAATGAATATCAAATTGTTTCCAATTAGTATCTACTTCGTATGCAACATACCCTCTAGCCTTTTTACCAGGAGTCAAATCAGCACTCAAATATTGAACATTATCAACATTATTAATTAAAATCTTACTTGCAACCAAAGTATCATCTACATAGCCAGTAAAATTATGAATAGAAACAAAATTATTTTCATCATCAATATTCTCAACATTAAAGAAAAATACTAAATATTCTTTCCCTTCAGCAGGAGTATCGGTAAAAGCCTCTCCCTCAATACGAGGATAAATAAGAGCATCAGTTAAAGTGATTTTAACATCATCGCCACTTAAAGTATCACCTATAGTTCCCTTCATAGTAGCACTCTCTTCGATATATTCCTTAATATCAATATCATTATCTTTTACATATTTAAAAGTAACAATAGTAAGAACAGCAACTATAATAATAGGAATAATAATAACACAACCAATAACAATTAAAACAATTGCCCATGTTGGTAGTCCTTTCTTTTTCTTGTCATTTCCATTTGAAGTATTTTTATTTGTACTTATATTTTCATTAACCATTTTCCCACACTTAACACACATCGCAGCATTTTCTGGAAGTTCATTTCCACAATTAGTGCAAAACTTTGCCACATCAATCACTCTCCTCTATTTAATTATATATCAAACCCAAAGAAAAAGAAAGTATTTTCTTAAATATTTTCTTCTCTTATTTGTTCAATAATATTATGTTTTTTAATCTTACTAGTACTATACATCATTGTAAGAAGTACAATTACAAATACTGATACAATAGATATAATAATATATTTCCAAGGAATAATAATTGTGCTTATACTCACCATATCAGCAAGAGCATAATGAATAAGCACTGTAATACCTATACTAACAGGTATAGCAAATATAAGTGATTTCATACCAAAAAATAAACTTTCAAAGAATAAAATCTTATTAAATCCCCTATTAGTAAGACCAATACTTCTAAGAACCGCAAATTCTCTCTTTCTAAGTGCCATACTAGTAGATATAGTATTAAATACTGAAGTAACACCTATTAAAGTAACTAAACTAATAAAACCATACATAAGTATTTTAACAACCAATATTAAATTATTAGCTTGCTTCATAGCTTCTTTAATATTAGTATAATTAACATTACTATATTTATCTAAATCTTTAGTTAATTTATCAATATTATTAGTATTATCACTTATAATATTAAACTGTGTATAATGAGTACTACTATCAGATATACTATCATATAATTTCTTATTAACAACTAATTTAAAATCAGTCATATAAGAAAACTCTTCAATCAAATCAAAGGACTTATTAGTAACAAAAATATTTTCTACACTCTTATTACAATACTTAGTAACATCATTAACTTCTTCTTCACTATCATCAAAATTACATATCTTAATATTAATATTACCATTATTAATTACAGGAATATCATAATTAACTCTCTTATTGCCACCATAACTTACTCCCTTAAACTTATTAAGTAAAATAACACTATCTTTATCTAAACCAATTAACTTTTTATATTTATTATAAGAATTGTCATCTAATACTAAAATAGAAATATTCTGATATTTAGCCTTCTTTAAATCATTATAAACTTCTTCTCCATAAGCATTCTTATAAAAATCAAGATACTCTTTACTATAAGTATAATTACCAATCAATTGCAAATCACTACTACTATAAGAAGTATATTCTTTTACATCACTACTCTTAACAATTTCATTAATTTTATCTAATGCCTCTCCATTATTACCAGCAGTAGTACTAAAATAACTAATCTGATAATCATAAGGTACTTCACCCATTACACTACTCGCCGTATTTAAAGTATAATTCATATATGAAGAAAATGATATAAATAAAACAATACTAATAAATAAACTAACAATAGTAACTCTATATTTCTTCTTATTTCTTTTAATATTCTTAAGAGCAATCTCTCCTTCTATTCCAAACAACTTATTAACAAACTTACTCGTTTTAATCTTCTTTTTATTAATTTTAATATCATCATTCTGTCTAATAGCCTCAATCGGAGACACCTTACTTGCTTTTCTAGAAGGAATAAATGCTGATACTCCAATAACAACAATCATAAATATTACTGGAATAATAATAAATAAAGGATTAGTAACAAGATATAACTTATAATCTAACATATCACTAATTAAATTATTAATAACAAGTACTACACAACCTATACCAATATAAGCACCAAGTATACCAAATATAATACCTATTACTCCTACTACTACTGCTTCAAAAAAGACTGTATGTGCTAGCTGCTTCTTTGTAGCACCTATACTAGAAAGTAATCCAAATTCCTTTTTTCTTTCCATTACCGAAATAGCAAAAGAATTATAAATAACAATAATACAACCTATACTAACTAAAGCAAGCATAATCATCATCATACTAACCATTGTAGTCATAACATTACCATAAGTACTCTCTCCATATAAAGCAAGTAATGTACTATTATAATTAATATCATAATCATAACTTAACTCTTTAGCTAGTTCTTCAGACTGTTTAATAATATTTTTATTCTTATTAAACATAACATATAAGTTTACATTTCCCTTGTCACTATTTACATCAACTGTAAAGGCTGTATATCCAGAGGCAGAATAACTTTCAAAATTACTTCTCTCTACTATACCAACAATTTTATAAGTATAGGTTCCTTCATTAGTAAGATCCTCACCATCAACAAGTTCACTATTAGCTAAAGTATCATTTCCTTCAATATTTCTCTTACCATATTTAAAAGTAACAATATCTCCTACCTTATAATTAAGTCCTCCATTAGTTATAACATGATTAGATATAACAACCTCATTTTCATTTTTTGGAAAACTACCATCAACTAATTTAAGTTCATTAAAATATTCCTTATTAACACTAGTAATATACATATAAGGCTTATATTCATTACTAGATTCAATTTTACTAAAACCAATAGGTTTTTCATAGAAGTAAGTAAAATCTTTATCTTTAATATTATTAAGTTTATCTAAATCTACATCACTATAATTAGCCTCATATTTACCATTATAACCTATAGTATCTCTAATCATTAAATCTTGAAATGAAGAGAATAATAATCCAATACCAACCATCAATGCAGTAGATAAAATAATACCAATAATTGTAACAATTGTTCTTTTTTTATTAAGGCGTAAATTCTTAATCGTCAATCTATTTAAAATACTCATTTTATCTTCTCATCCTTAACAATATGACCATCTTCTAATGTAATAATTCTATCAGCAGTCTTAGCCAAATTCATATCATGAGTAATCATAATAATAGTTTGACCATATTTCTCATTAGAAAGTCTAAGTAAATCCATAATCTCTTTACTAGCCTTAGAATCTAAATTTCCCGTAGGCTCATCCGCTAATATAATATCTGGTCTTGAAATAAGTGCTCTACCTATTGATACTCTTTGTTGTTGTCCACCAGAAAGTTCATTAGGTAAATGATTAATTCTTCTTTCTAATCCTAATATATCTATTAATTCTTTCAAATAATTCTTATCAACACTTTTACCATCAAGTAATATTGGTAAAGTCATATTTTCTTCTACATTAAGAATAGGAATCAAATTATAAAATTGATAAATAAGTCCTACTTTTCTTCTTCTAAATACTGCTAAAGCATCATCTTTTTGTTTAAAAACATCAATATCCCCAATAACAACCTTTCCACTAGTAGGTTTATCAACAGCTCCTAGAATATGTAGTAGTGTTGACTTACCACTACCAGAAGAACCAACAATTGCAACAAACTCTCCTTCTTCTACTGAAAAAGATACATCATCAAGTGCCTTAACTAAAGTACTACCTTTACCATAATTTTTACATAAATCTTTAACCTCTAATATTTTCATTTCTTTATCCTTTCTATTACTTCTTCATAACTAATACCCATCTTAGTAAGTTCATCAACTTTTTCTCTAATAATACTAATTTCTTTATTAATCTTATCATCAGTAGCCTTCTTAGTATCTTCTGATATAAAAGTTCCTTTGGTGCTAATAGTGGTAATAACCCCTCTACCCTCTAATATATCATAACTCTTTTTAACCGTATTAGGATTAATTCCTAAATTACTAGCCATCTCTCTAATCGAAGGAATTTGTGTTTTCTCTTTAAGAATTCCTAAAGCCACATACTTCTCAATACCATTAACAATCTGTTCATATATTGGAGTTCTACTTTGATAATCCAAATTAATCATAATCTGTCTCATCTCTAATCACCTACTCCCCATCTATTACTACATCAGTATCAAGAGAAGCATATTTACTTTTCAATAAATTAAGTTCATCTACTTTATTAGTAACAAAAACATTTTTTCCATTATGTGTATAAGTACTAATGTAACCATAATCTTTATTAATATCAAAATTATCATCTATATTATCTATAATAAACTTACTAATTTCATTATAATATTCATAATTATATATACAATAAGTATCATCTATATAATAATTATATATATCATTATCACTATTTATCTTACTAAACATCTTCTTAGTATTAGCATTATAATATCTTAAAAGGCCAACTTCTAAATTCTTATCTCCACTTACATCAAAGTCAATTTCTTTTACATTAAAGCCATTATAAACATAAAGAGTAACATTAAATAAATCGTTATCACTATTATTATTCATAAATATATTCTTATCATTTTTATATTTATTAACAATCATATCAGAAAGATTACTATTATTTGTTCTATTATAACCATCTTTATATTTAATACCAAATATATCATTATTTTTATATTTATTAAAATCCTTACTAAAATCTTTATCATTAATAAGAATATTATTAATATGATTATAATTATCTTTAGTAGTATAAACATTAAAACGATATGTACTACCTTTTACCTTAGTCTTAATAGTATAGTTATAAGTATAATTTTCTAAAGATTCAGTATCTAAAAGTAAAGATATACTATTATTAATAACTTCTGTATTCTTAGTACTTCCAATAACATTACCATTATCATCTAAGAAAGAAATCTCTTTAACATCTTTAGCTTTAATACTATAACTATCAACATCCACTAATGTTCCCACTACTATAGTAACACCACCAACTATTGCTAGACAAATAGCCATCTTAAAGAAATTAGTAACTTTCTTTCTTGTAATCAAATCATATATAATTAAATAAGTAAATATAAGTACAAGTAATAAGACAATAGAGAAAAAGTCATAACTAGATATACTACTATTTTTAAGTACAACATAAGCAAAACATACAATAGGAATAGTAGTTAAAGTCCTAACTAAAATATGTACTTTCTCACTTCTAAATGAAGTACCAACAATTTCAAACCTCTTATTACTAAATAACACTGTACCCACTATTATATATATAACACTAAGTATAATCATCTTAATAATTGAAGTATTTACTCTATTATCACTTTCAAATCCAAATAAATTATTTTTTATAAACTCATAAGGTAAAGTATAAGTAACATTATCATACTTTCTTATATTAGCTGTATAAATATTATTCTTTTTATCCATTTCACATTTAACATTATCACAATAATAATTTTCTGGCTTACAACTATCATTTGTACATTCAACTTTAACATCACTATTACCAGAATAAGTAAAAGCATTAGAATTAATAAATGTACTAATAAATGGAATTAAAAACATAACAAGCAAAGTAACTACTATTGTTGTAATCTTATTTGAAGATACACTAGCGGCAATATTAGTACAAACAAATACAAATATATAAGATATAGAATACATAAGTAAAATATCAAATAACATCTTATAAGAAACAATAATATTACTATATATTAAACTAACTAATAACATAACAATAAAATTAATAATTTGCATAATAAGTATAATAGCCATTCCACCTATAGTATTAGTTAAAAATATTTGTCTTTTATTAATGGGCATTGATAAAGTAAAATCAACTGCTCCCTTTTTATATATAAAACTAAACAAAGTAATAGAAAGAACTAACGGTATAATATACATACCAAATAATATAATACCAGATACATCATAAATACTAGCAACAAAATTATCACCAGTACTACCATGCATAAGAAGAATAATACCATTAAGAATAGGAAGTAATAACATACATAAAAGAATAATAGCTTTAGACTTCTTAATATTTTCTTTTAAATAATTAAAATTAAACAAACTTGTTAAATTCATATCCTAATGCCTCCATTTCATAAATAAATACTTCTTCCAAAGTAAGTGGAAGATAATCAAGTATTAAAGGTTTCATCTTCTCTAACTTCTTTT